>Ga0209291_1002900_pt1 | contig 13321 bp, 8 predicted proteins | sample GOMGulsemesocosm_FD_184633 | JGI IMG/M metagenome (GOLD analysis project Ga0209291, IMG submission 184633) | Methane-oxidizing microbial communities from mesocosms in the Gulf of Mexico - GOM9B Gulf of Mexico (SPAdes) (version 2) | ecosystem: Environmental > Aquatic > Marine > Cold seeps | place...
GTTCAACTTTATACGCTCATCCGTGGCTTCCCCATCTTGCTTTCGCCTAGTTGCGTCGAACCTTGTTCGACGGACTTCGGCTCAAGGAAGTAGGACATTGCTAGACACCCATTCAGAATAACGCCCTGGTAGTGATGCTAGGGCGTTTTTCGTTGTCTGAAGCAAAGTGATTTACGCGTGATGATAAGTCCCATCACTGTGTAGTGAAACGATTTAGCGCCGAGGCAGCGCTTGTCGCTCGCGGAGCGAGTGCAACAACGTTAAGGTGTGCGTTGTTGGTGCAGCGGTAGCGTGGGGCTTCCCCATCTCGGCAATGTGCTCCTGCATTGCTCTACTACCGACATCCATGTCGGCATTGCTTTCGCCTAGTTGCGTCGAACCTTGTTCGACGGACTTCGGCTCAAGGAAGTAGGACATTGCTAGACACCCATTCAGAATAACGCCCTAGTAGAGATGCTAGGGCGTTTTTCGTTGTCTGAAGAAAAGTTGATACGCGTTAATAAAGGCCCCATCACTGTGTAGTGGTCGCTCTTGTGCATCCATGCACCCGCGACATTCGGACTCCTGTCCATCAAACGATTTAGCGCCGAGGCAGCGCTTCGGCAATATGCTCCTCGGCAGTGTGCTCCTGCACTGCTCTAATGTCGTTCATCCCTGAACGAATGCATTGCTCTACTACCGACATTGCGTGCATGGATGCACGTACTTAGGTTCTGCCGGGAGCAGAGAACCTGCCTTGTCGGCATTGCTTTCGCCTAGTTGCGTCGAACCTTGTTCGACGGACTTCGGCTCAAGGAAGTAGGACACCGCTCTTACGCATTTCGATAATTGCTCCTGCATGATTCTACCACCTACTTCCATGTAGGCGCCTGCGTTCGCGGCATTAGTGCATCCATGCACGTCATTGCTAAACACCTATTTAGAGAAGGCCCTGACAGAAATGTCAGGGTCTTTTTGCTTTTTGACGTTATATTTTTACGCGTTGTGAATGGCCCCATCAACGTCAAGCAAAGTTGCATTCTTCCTCCTGGCCAAAGTTCATCGCTTTCCTGTCTATTCCGAACTAAATAGTGGTCGTTTTTGCACCGTTGGAGACAACTTGAGGTGCCCATTTGTTCCTGACAAATGTTCGAAAAATTAATCCCGATTGGTATTTAGAATGCGTATCACCACAGTTTGTCTATTGTGGTCTATTATTAATAATGTGGGTTACGCCAATGCTGGATAATTAATTGACCATTCTTATTGTATTAATGTCCAAATCAAGTCGATTAGTAGGGAGATACCTTGAACGCTAAGATATGTAATCGAAATATAGTCGGATTTTTTCTGTGGTCTATACTCATTATTATAGTATTTACTATTCCATTTTTTCCGTACAGCGTGAGCAAGAATGTCTCGGCGGGATTTCTAGATAACGGAGAAGAACAGCGTCCAACGTTGGTCTTTTTTGGTTTTAGCCAATGCACTGATATTTGCCCTGTTGCATTAATCACATTCAAGGAGTTACTTAACTCTTATGATGATTCTAAATCCACTCCAAGAGTTATTTATGTCGATATTGGCGCGCAAAGTAATAGTCAATTAGCACAAGAATATGCTAATAATTTTCATCAAAGTATTGTCGGTTATCATGCTTCGGAGAATGAGCTCCCGATATTATCGAATTATTTCGGACTTAATATTAAGAAATATCAGGACGATATTACACACCAAGGAAGAACCTATTTATTACACAAAGAGACGAAACACTGGCGAATAGTTAAAAGCTTCAGCCCTGCAAGCCTTTCTTTAGATTCGCTTCGTGAAGAAATATAAATCTAGTCGGTGTAATTTGATGAGGAACTCAACATGATTAAAACATTATTAGCTTGTTATAACGAGAAGCTATCGGATGATATGCGAGATAAATTTACAGCAGACTTTGTTAAATCTGACAAGATTCTGTTGTTGGCCAATTGTCTCTTTTCTCTTATCGTGGCTTTTGTGACATCGATGCAATACGGCTATTATGCGTTAGGGATGATTGGCGGGGCTATTATAAGCATTGTCTGTCTTGTGGCTTATAATATGATGGCTGGGACACTGATGTGTCGTGTCATCATGGCAACATCGTTAATGAGCTTAATGGCGATTTCAGTCCAACAATCGAACGGACTAGGCGAAGGTCACTTTCTATTCTTCTTAGGTTTTACTATATTAATTCGTTATAAAGATATTGTGCCGCTGTTCGTTTTTGTGCTGCTAACGGTAGTACACCATTTAAGCTTAACATATTGTCAAAGTGTTGGTGCTGAGTTGTGGGATCAGCCGATAATTCTATTCTCTTGGGGAGAAGGCACTGGCATTGGTCTGTTTGCACCGTTGGTCTATCACGTGGTGTTTGCGGTGATTTCATTGATTGTCTCAACATACTATATCTTTGAGGCTAATAAAGGATTTGTTGAAACAAATTTAGTGATTGGTGCAATTGAAAATGCGGCTCAAGGTGATTTATCACAAGGCATTGACGGCGGTGATATCAAATCAGAAATGATAACCCAAGTTGACGAGTTCTTACTGCGTTTACAACAGATATTTTCTCAAATTAATATAGTGGTCGCGCAGTTAGCGACACAGGCTGCTCAGACTAATCAATCTGCTCACTCACGAGCCGATCAGGCCAGCACACAGCAAAATGAAGTGGCTAAAGTCACAACTGCAGTTAAAGAAATGGCAACGGCTACTCATGATATTGCCAGTAACGCTGAGAAAACAGCTCTTGCATCAAATGATACCGTAGAGACAAGCGAAGCTGGTGGTAAAATAGCAAATACCTGTCAAATTTCTATTACGGAATTGGCCAAGCATGTTGAACAAGCATCCACGATTATTGCCGAGTTAGACCGTGATAGTCAGAAAATCAGTTCTATTGTTCAAACTATTAGCGGGATTGCCGAACAAACAAACCTATTAGCGCTTAACGCGGCTATCGAAGCGGCGCGAGCTGGCGAGCAAGGAAGAGGTTTTGCGGTGGTTGCTGACGAGGTGAGGGTATTATCACAACGAACCCATAGTTCTACCGTCGAAATAACGACAATGATCTCATCACTACAATCGAGCACAAACTCAGCGGTTGAAACGATGGGCGGCTGCCATGAATTGGCCACCAATGGCGTGAATGAGACCGAGCAAGCGACCGAAAGCTTTGAAAATATCGTGGTAGCAATTAAGCATATATCTGACATGGCGACTCAAATTGCCACAGCAGCAGAGCAGCAGTCCTCGGTGATTAATGATATTAATCACACCACTGATTCAATTAGTGAAGTATCTGAACAATTTTATATTGAAGCTGAGCGAGGAATAGAGCAATCAGGGGCACTCGAGCAAGAAGCTAAAAAACTGGATCAAGTGGTAGGTTACTTTTCGCTCAAAGATAAATAAGGCTAGGTTGTTAACCCTATTTAGAGCCACCCATTTTGCTTAGCTATTCTTGCGGCATCGATACGGTTTTTGGCGCCAAGTTTAGAGGAAGCTTCTGATAAATAATTGCGAACAGTACCAGGGGACAAAAATATCTCTTGGCTGATTTGCTCGGTACTTTTACCGTCGAAGGCGAGGCGTAATACCTTTCGCTCTTTATCCGTGAGTGGATCGCTATTACCCCATGCTTGCGTGATAAGCTCTGGTGCAACAATCACTTTGCCTTCGTTAATCGAGCGCACCGCTTGTGCAAGAGAATCTGAAGGGGCATCTTTTAATAAGTACCCCTTAACGCCAGCATCCATCGCGCGGCGTAAATAACCACTTCGGGTAAACGTTGTTAGTACCATCACTTTTGCTTGGTGCTGTTGCTCTTTTAATGCCTGTGCTAACTCTATTCCCGTCATGTTTGGCATTTCAATGTCGGTGATGACAATGTCTACCTCGTGATGTTTAATTAACTCAAGTGCTTGTTGGCCATCTGCCGCACTGGCAACAACATTTATATCGGGCTCTAGACTCAATAACGCTGAAAGCGCGCCAAGCACCATAGATTGGTCTTCTGCGATGAGTATTTTTATCACGATATAACTCCGTTATTATCTGCACCAGTTAATGGCATTGTAAAAGTGAGTAGCGTGATCGGTGCGTTTTGGATGTCCATTTTTCCGCCGAGCGATTCGATGCGCTCTTGCATGTTGAGGATGCCTGAATGTGGCTTGAGCGTTTTTATTGTACCTTCATCACTAATCTTTAGCGTCACAATATTGTTAGTCTGGGTAAGGGTTATCCATGCTTTGGATGTTTTTGCATGGCGTATAATATTGGTGGTTGCTTCTCGAAGAATAAGCGCCAATTGTGACTCGACATCAAGCGCAAGGTTGACACTGTTAATGTCTTCAATTAATTCAATGCCAGCGGCTTTTGTTGCGACATAGGCATTGTGCAGTTCGTTAGCCAGTGTTGCTCGGTTATACCCACTGACCGCTCCTCGCACTTGTGCCAGGGTTTCTCGAGATAATTTTTCAACGGCTTTTATTTCATCGCGGATCAACGATTGGGGTTGTTCGGCGTCGATCATTTTACTCGCTAACTCAGCTTTTAGCGTGATCACCGATAAACTGTGACCTAGAATATCGTGTAAGTCTCGGCTAATTCGTTCGCGCTCTGCCGTTTGTGCCAACTGTTTAACTTGTTGTTGGCTCAGTGTGAGTGCTTGATTTTTACGGTCTATTTCCGCTTGATGAATTAAGGCGAAGCCAATGACGGTAGAAAACATTACGGCAGGTATCCAAAAGTACCCCGATTGATTACTCAGTGCTGAAAACAATCCGGTTAGGCAGATGATTGAGATCAAGCTATACATGGCATTACGTTGGCTTTCAAATCCCGCACAAGCACATGCCGCATAGACAAAAAACACACTGGCACCAACGTTAATGGTAGACATAGCGCAGCCGATAACGAACATCGTCGCAATACAAAATGCAAGTGATGTTCCTTGACGCCAAAACACCTGAAAATAGCAGACGATGAATGTGATAAGGGATAGCCCAACCGCAATACGCTCGAGCGCTGACACTGGATTAAAGTAGATATTGATAAAAAAAATCAATAGATACGCGAGATTTAAATAAGGCATATAGCCAAGGTTATGCGCCGGTGGCACTAACTTGTGGTGTATCTTTTTGAAAAACGTCATATTATTCTCTATTTGTCGACGACTAAAATATCGCACATTCACTTTATTTAAACCAGATATCATCGATAAATAACTCGAATTTCGTCATCGGTTGGACAGCTACAATGCCTATCCCATTGACTGATGCTAGCGTTTCTGGTGGCAGATGGCCAATCGATATGTTGGCTTGTTGCCACTGTTCGCTGACGTCAAAAGCTACATCTATTGGCCTCATCGGTTGCTTTTGAGTAAACAACAGTAATTTGTAGCGACCCGCCGTTCCTTTTGTTTTTAGTGCAAGTGAATTGATGTCTGACAAGTCATAACTAGCATCCAATGCTAGGTAGGCGCCTGACCATGCGTAGCTTAATTTTTTTCCCACTTCACCGGATAAGGCCAAATGTGAACTATATCCAGCGTCGTTGATATGTTTAATCTGTCCAATCGAGTCACCGCTAAAGCGTGCGTCGGTTGTTAGCTGCCAATGAGTGCTTAAGTTAGCACTTAGATCACTGTCAAAACTTGAAATTAGTGTGTTTGTTTTGAGCTGTTCTAACTGACGAGATGCATAGTTGATGAGATGACCATTTTTGTACACCGATGAAATTGCGCGGGTATGTGTGATATCTACTGTTGGGTCTTTATCGAGTAACACAAAATCAGCTTTCATCCCTTGGGTAATGAATCCGCGCTCGGTTAAGTTAAAGGCCACGGCGACATTTGATGTTGCCGCTTTGAGTGCTTGAGTCGGTGTTAACCCACCTTTGACCAATAATGCGAGTTCACCATGCAGGCTAATACCATGTGCGGTGCCGACATTAGGTGCGTCGGTGCCAGCTAGAATCAACACGCCTGCTTGCGCTAACGCTCTGACATTGGCTTTTGCCCGCTCAAAAGCTGCGCGGTGGGGCGGGCGACCGCTTAGATTCGTCAACTGTTCCACCAGCTCTCTAGATTTTAAACGTGGCTGCTTGGCAAAGTCGTCAAGTAATTGAGCATTGACATGTTGGCCTGCTCCAGCGGCTAAAATCGATAATGTTGGAATGATAAATTGCTGCTTATTTTTCATCATTGTTGCCAATGGGCGTACATCGACATCATCCATAAAGCTATGCACTAGGCCGTCCGCACCTGCATGTACCGCATCAAGCGCCGATTGATGATCGCTAATATGAACAACGGCGAGCTTGCCCGCTTGGTGAGTCGCCTTAATGACGGCGCGTAGCGTTTGCTTATCGATAGATGGCATGTGACGCTGCTTTACGTCATAAACAATTTTGATATAGTCTGATCCCTCCGCCAATCGCGCTTTAACAAACGCTTGGGCTTCGCTTGCTTGGCTAATCGTTTCAATAACAACACCATATTCGGTGCCATGACCTTTTGGCGAGGTTACTAACGTCCCTGCAGAGAAAATATCAGCCTGCTGTGTATCTATGGTGTGTTGATTTCGTTTAGGGCGCTCGCTTGCGGAAAAACGTGTGTCACTAAACATATCCATCTCTGTTGTTACGCCATACTTTGCAGCTTGAACAAGGGCATCGTCCCAGGTATGAGTGTGTGCATCAATGAGGCCTGGTATGAGATATTTGTTTGTTGCATTCACGACCGTCGCGTCTGGATATTTATGATTTAACTTTTTACCAACGTCGGTAATTAAACCGTGTTGGAAAGCAACGTCGGTATTGCTTAACCAGTGAACACCGTCAAAGACCGTCGCACCTTCAATGATAGTGTGTCGGGGTTTGCGTTGTTCGGCTTGCGGTGTCGGCAGCATGCTAAAAAATGCAACAATGCCAGCAAGGAGTAATAATGCGATAAGTGACTTTTTCATGGTTATATTCCTTGTGTTAGTGGGTCAAACTGCGTTTGTAGCCCGCGATAGCGATGCATGAGAATAAGATTAATGTACCCAACAGCACGCCAATGTGAAGTAACAAGGGCTGGCCTAAATCCATCGATACGATTTTTAAGCCAAGCTGGGATAAGTGGTAAGGCGGTAGTATTTGTGCAAATTGTTGTAGCCACTGAGGAAACAAGATCACCGGAATAGCGAGTCCAGACAAAAATGCACTGGGCAAAAAGATAAGATTAAGGATAGCGACTGCGCTGTTGCTTTTAACAAAAAAACCAACCGCAAGACCGATGGCACAAAATGGCAACGTGCCAAGCACAAGTAATGCAGCAAGTAATAACCACTGCGATGTGGCCATGACAACGCCGCCGAATATTGCTGCAATGCTAAACAACAAAACAATTATGATAATGCTGAAAAGTAGTGCACTGACGAGCTTCGCTAAAATGTATTGATGTGCAGGCATCGGGGATATTTGTTTTAACGCTAACCAGCCTTTTTCTCGGTCGTTGGCTACACTGGCACCAAAGCCAAATAATGCCGGTGACATAATACCAAAGACACCATAGGAGGTAAGTAGATAGGTCGCTGAGTTATCTCCCCCTGCCATGCCACTAAAGAATATGCCAAAAAACACATAGAACGCGATGGGAAATAGTAGGGTTGGTAGGACAAAGCTTGGGTCGCGCCATGACATTTTGAAATCAAGGGAAAACTCGTTCACAAATGAATTTAAGGTGTTCATGCTACATGCTCCAATGTCGGTGATTGTTTGTTAGTAATTTTGATAAAGGCTTGTTCGAGGGAGGTATTTGTTACATTGAGTTGTGATGGCATCTCTAACACAAACCAGTGTTTCAACGTGACGGATACATTGCTGGTGGTTACCTCAACATACTGGCCACATACGCTAGCGTGCTCGACAGATGGTAATCGTTGTATTTCCTCTACCGTTAACGACGATTTAGCTTTTATTCTTTGGCTATTAAATCGTGATTTTAGCTCTGCTGGTGTACCGTCTTCGACTATTTTTCCGTGTTGTAACACAACAATGCGATCGGCTAGGGCATCAGCTTCCTCAAGATAATGTGTGGTGAGGATTATCGTTTTTCCGCGTGCTTTGTATTGCTCAATCGCTTGCCAGAGCACCCGTCTGGCGCTAACGTCCATGCCAACGCTAGGTTCGTCAAGAAACAACACGTCTGGGTTGCTCACCATCGCTAATGCAAGCAGCGCCAATTGCTTTTGGCCGCCAGACAGGGCTTTAAACCGATGATCAATGATTGAACTTAAATTCAATTGGGCTATCAATTGAGTCAGTGGTTCAGGTGCCGGGTAATAACTGGCAAACAGGGTTAATAACTCTTTTACTGTTGCTTTGTCTGGGGCTGTGCTGTTTTGCAGCATTGCACTAATTCTATGTTTGACGCGCGATGCTGATTGAATTTTACCAAAGCGTTTAATTGTCCCTTGTTGCGAGGCCAATCGTCCTAACGTAAGGTTAATCAAGGTTGTTTTTCCTGCGCCATTAGCACCGAGTAGACAGGTTAGTTGACCACTATGAATACTTAATGAAAGATTGTTTAGTATTTTAATTTTTGTGCTGTTTTTATCGTTGTGACTATACTGAAAATAGATCGCATCGAGTTCAATAATTGGCTGCATAACATTCTCTGTTTATAAGGAAGTGTTAAGCATTATTGGATGTTTAGCGGGATATTTGCAGAATCATTTGTCATCACTTGATATGACAAATGTCATTTATCTAAATGATGAGTACCTTTTGGGCGGAGTCTTGTTGATGGAAAACAGGTTTAAGTTTGTATGCGTAGCGATGATGCTCCTGATTACCTGTAGTTCTCAGGCTGACAACACACGTCAACTACCATTCAAGCATTACACTAGTGACGATGGCATGTCGCAAGACTTTTTATCCTCGTTACTCAAAAGTAAAAACGGCTATGTGTGGTTTGGCACTCAATCGGGCTTGAATCGATTTGATGGTTACGAGTTTAAAGTGTTTAAGCATCAGCCTGAAAATGATAACTCTCTTTCCAACAATATCATTCACGCATTGGCTCAAGATAAAAACGGTTTTATCTGGATTGCGACGGGACGTGGCCTCAGCCGGTTTAACCCAAATAATCAATCGTTTACTAACTTTTATCATCATCCTGATGATCCTTCTAGCATTAGCTCTAATCGTCCATCTGTATTGTTCATCGACAGCCGTGAGCGTTTATGGATAGGAACATTCGATAATGGACTTAATCGGTTCGATGCTCAGTCAAATCAATTTATTCGTTATGGGCACAATGAATCTAATAGCTCACTGTCTAGTGACGTCATTAGAGCGATAGCACAAGACGATAAACATCGACTGTGGATTGGTACTGCTAAAGCAACAAATGACGTGCTAATGGATGCGACAGGGCTTCATCATATGGATCTAGAGACAGAGGAAATCACTCGAATAATGCGTTCGTCGTTTCCTCAAGCAATATTTTCGAGTGTTTTAAGTTTGATGTTTGACCAAGGGCGGCTATTTATAGGCAGCTGGCGTAATGGGCTGTTTGAGTATGGGGCTAGCAACAGTCAATTTACTGCTATTGAAGCTGGTTTTAGTGGAAGCAACATTGAAATAAACGCCATCGAACCTGCTCAAAGCAACGGATTATGGCTCGGCACCCGCCGTCGTGGGCTGTTTTATTTTAATACCGACACCAAAAAAACTGTCAAGATTTCGTCTGCGAAAAATTCGAAGTTTGAACTTAATAAACAACCAATTAAAGCCTTAATTAACCAAGATAATCAATTATGGATTGCAACGAGAGGCGCTGGATTACATAAGCTGAACTTATCAAGTCAGCAATTTAACTGGCTAATTCATCAACAAGGCTCACCTAGCATCCCTGATGACGGTATGGTGTTGAGTGTTGCGCAGGATAAGGATGGTGGATTATGGATGGCGGGGTTAAATCATGGGGTATTTTATTGGCATAAGCAAGGTAACGTTTTTAAGACGTATCAGGCGTTCCCTGGCATGGATACCAAGTTTTCTAATTTTGCTGTGCAAAGTGTTGAGGTCGATGGCAACGATAATGTGTGGGTTGGTACGCAAAAAAATGGACTTTACCGTTGGGATCGAGCTACCAATCAGGTTACCCATTATGGATATGAAGTGACTGATAGTGAAGGTATTGGCGGTAATTCTATTCGAAGTATTGTTGATTCCCAAGACGGTAATTTATGGCTTGCTGTTAACCATAAAGGGTTAGACAAGTTAAACATTGCAAGTGGTAAGTTTGAGCATTTTAATCAAGATAGCGGCGTGGCGGGTATCGTGTCCACACAATTTACCTTAAATTCTATGTTCTTGGCGCAAGACAATAGCTTATGGTTAGGAACGGTTGATCAAGGAGCAATACATTTTAAGCCAACCACAAAAACCGCGACAAACTATCATAAATCGGATACCAACAACAGCATCCCAAATAACTATGTTACTTCGTTCGTTCAAGATAGCGTTGGCAATATTTGGTTAAGTTCAGATGGTGGGATAACCAAACTAACTTTTAAGGGGGAAAATACAGCGTTTAGTAACTTTGACAGCACCAGTCATGGCTTAAAAGATAATACCGTAAGTAGTTTGCAAATAGATTCATCGGGCTCTTTATGGCTCGGTGTTGTTAACGATTTAATTGAGTTTAATCCGTTTAGCGAACGGTTTTCCACTATTGGTCGTTATGAAGGATCTAATCCCGGTGCTTATATTGACGGAGCGAGTTATAAAGATAAACAGGGCGTAATGTATTTTGCTGGCTTAGGAGGTATGGTCTATTTCCATCCTCAGTCAATAGCGAGCCAGTCGGCGTTGGTTGCGCCTAGAATAACTGAGTTCTATTTAAACAATCGACCAATATCGGCGGATTCAGCGCCGTTGCAAAGTGGGGCAATTATCCAAGGTGCCCCTTTGACACTCAACCATGCACAGAATAATTTCGGTTTTTCATTTGCAGCAATGGATTATCGCGATCCAAGCCAAGTGGCATATCGCTATCGGATGGTAGGGTTTGATCAGCAGTGGCTAATGACGGATGCCGAGAATCGACGTGCAACTTACACTAATCTTGATGCCGGACATTACCAATTTGAAGTAAGTGCCAAGACGGACCAACAATGGAGCGAGCCGGCTTCTGTCACTATCATTATAGTGGCAGCTCCGTGGAAAACTTGGTGGGCTTATGGTATTTATTTTTTGCTCGCTTTTATCATCGTCGGTAGCTTTATTTGGCAACGCTATAAAATTCACCAAGCACTTAAGCGCCACGCACAGCTGGTGGAGTTAAATAATGAGCAACTGAGTTTAACCTCAAAATTATTTGAGAATACGTCTGAAGCGGTGTGGGTACTTGATCATGACTTACGCTACCTAACCGTTAATAAGAGTTTTGAAGAAGTCACGGGTTACAGTAGTGAGCAAGTGATTGGCAGACTCATACATTTTTCCCAAGTGCATAATCAATCAGCGAGTTTTAGAGACGATGTGTTTAAACGTGTTGCTCAATCTAAACGTTGGTCAGATCAAATATGGGAAGAAAGACAAAATGGTGAGGTTTATCCGGTTGAAGTCGTTATTGATAAAGTGATGATTTTTGATAATAATGGCGATTATATTGACCATCAATACATTGGTATTTTCACCGACATTACCCAAAAAAGACGCGCAGAAGAGGACTTGCGCCAACTTGCTCATTTTGACAGTCTAACGAAACTTGCCAACAGAGCGCAGTTTCAAACGTTAGTTAAGGCAACCATTGCGCGTAATCAACAAATGCTTGGATCTGAGTTTATTATCTTGTTTCTCGATCTTGATAATTTTAAAAGCATTAATGACTCTCTCGGTCACAGTCCTGGTGATAAAGTATTATTGTCTATCGCGGAAAAACTCTCTAATTTTGCCAAGCAGCCCATCACCGTCGCAAGGCTTGGCGGCGATGAGTTTGGTTTATTAATCCCCCCGGAAATTATCAATTACGATGTTAGCCGGTTTGCCGCGCATTTTATTGAAGCACTTCTGGCCAATGTTCGTCATAAAATTGAAATTGAAGGCTTTAATTTTAATATTAGTGCCAGTGTTGGTGCAGTTATCTACCCCAACGATGGCACCACCTATGAAGAGCTATTGCGCAATGCTGATACTGCGATGTACAACGCTAAAAATAGCGGGCGCGATAACTGCAGATTCTACAGTGATGAAATGAATAAGAATGCGCGACAACGTTTAGATTATGAAAACCAACTTGCCAATGCGATTAATAAAGATGAATTATTTGCCTACTTTCAGCCTAAAGCGGACTTACAGACTGGCGAGATTGTTGGCGCTGAGGTGTTAGCAAGATGGCATAATGAAAAATTTGGTTGGGTTCGCCCAGACATCTTCATTGCGCTGGCCGAAGAAACGGGTGAAATATCCGCGATTAGTGATCATTTGCTACGCCAAGCGTGTCGTGTGGTGTTACCGCTGATTGAGCAAGGACTTTTTAAAGGACGCATGGCGTTTAATTTATCAGCGGTGCAATTTCAAGACAGCGACTTTTTAGATAAAATCGACAACATCTTAAAAGACTGTCGCTTCCCATCAAAACATCTTGAACTAGAAGTCACCGAGAGTTTAATGATGGATGATGTTGGGCGTTCCATCGGGCTTATGAAAGCGCTTCAGCGTCGTGGTATTAGCATTGCGCTTGATGATTTTGGCACTGGCTACTCATCGTTGAGTTACCTCAAGCAATTCCCAATCGATGTGCTGAAAATTGACCGAAGTTTCATTATTGATATTGCTAAAGTGAGCCAAGATAGAAATATGGTTGAGTCAATCATTGACCTTTCCCACAATCTTGATATGAAAGTTGTGGCGGAAGGGGGTGAAGAGAAAGACCAAATCGAGCTACTCAAAATGCTCAGTTGTGATGTTCTCCAAGGCTATTACTTGAGCAAACCGCTTAGTGAAAAAGAGTATGTCGTGTTTTTATCTGAGCGAGAGAATCTCTATCAATTGACCCACTAATACCAATTCCGATAATTTTGTGGCTTTATTATGCTGGTTAAAATGACCAGCTAATTGCAATAATTGGTATTTTTTAAAACACTTCCCCACAAATAAACATTTCCCTTGCTTGTATGTATCGACTGTTCTAAACTTTCAGAAATAATTGAAAGTTCAGGTGGTGAAGTTATGGAATTGTCAGAAAAAACTCAGTCGTTTGTTTATCACTTTGGTGAAATGGGTAGCAAATGGGGCTTTAATCGTACCGTGG
>Ga0209291_1002901_pt1 | contig 13321 bp, 10 predicted proteins | sample GOMGulsemesocosm_FD_184633 | JGI IMG/M metagenome (GOLD analysis project Ga0209291, IMG submission 184633) | Methane-oxidizing microbial communities from mesocosms in the Gulf of Mexico - GOM9B Gulf of Mexico (SPAdes) (version 2) | ecosystem: Environmental > Aquatic > Marine > Cold seeps...
TTTTGGTTTAAAACGTAGTTTGTTAAAACTATAAAAATTATGGTTATTGTATGTGGTAGAGTCTGTTATTGATTTTGCTTTGTTTTGATAGTTAAAATCAGTAAACACATTTACTTCGCTAATATTGTAAATTTTATAAGGCTCGTAATAAGTGCTGTCTTGGTTTCTGACTTTTTTGTTATTAATAAAAATATCTACCCAATCAGTTTTTTTTATTGAATCTATCCCGTTTTCAATGTAAATACTTTCTTTTTCAAATGTATATAGCCCTGAGTTTCTCATAATGGTTGTTATGCGCTCTCGTTCCTTTACTAAATATTGATCTCTATATTGGGTATTTGTTTTTATATAGGAATTAATTTTATGGATGTTGTATATTGAGTCAACAACTTTAGAGTCTATCTGTTGGCTGATGGAGTCAATGATATAGGGTTCGCCGGTTTCTATAGTGTAATTTACTTCACCTTTTTTGTTGCTGTGATAATTTATTTTGTAATTAGTATGTGCATCAAGCCAGCCATTTTGTTGATGGTACTTGTTGATGTTTTTAATACTTGAGTTTATTTTAGAAGAGTCAATTAATGCAGGTGCTTCACCAGACTTTTTAAGCCAATTATTGATACCTGTATAAGCTCTTTGAAGTTTAATAGTTTGTTTCTTTGATAATAAACTGTGTAAGTGTTTTTCTCTTTTAGGTTTTCTTTTTAACCAATGAATAAAAGTAGAATCGGGGTTTTTATTAGCGAAGTTATGTATTTTTAAGCGTAAAGGATACCCTAGAAAAAGACTGTTAGGTTTTGGTTTTATAAGGTTTGTAATGATATCATCTTTATTATCTTCTTCATTAATTGTAATGTTATTATCGGTAAGGAAATATTCCCCTTCTTCTAGGTTTTTTGTAACACTACAAGAAAATAAAATGGTAGATATTACCATAATAAATGATATTTTTGCTGAAAAGTATTTCAATAGATAGTTAGAATTAAATTCAAAAATACATTATTTGAATGTTAAGCAAAAGCAGAATCACATTAATAACGAGTTTGAAGCAAAAAAAGTACCGTTTACAACATCAATTGTTTGTTGTTGAGGGTATAAAAACAATTAATGAGTTTTTAAATTCATCATATGTATTGAAGCATTTGTATACAACTAAAGTTTTTAATACCGTTTCTGAAAATAATCAAATTTTAGTTACTGAGGAGGAACTTAGGAAAATTAGTTTCTTAAAAAACACTAATTCTGCTTTGGCAGTTTTTAAAATCAATAGGGTTGATGAAATAGATGATTCTAAGTTGTTAGTGGCACTGGATAATGTACGTGATCCAGGAAACTTGGGTACTATTATTAGATTGTGTGATTGGTTTGGTGTGGCGGATTTAGTTTGTAATTCTGAAACAGTTGATTGTTATAATCCTAAGGTGGTTCAAGCAACTATGGGGTCATTAACAAGGGTAAATATTACATATTTAAATTTAGAGAAATATCTTTCTGAGAAAAGAGAAATACCCGTTTTTGGAACTTTTATGGAAGGGGATAATTTGTATTCAGATAATGTGAATTCTACCTCAGGAATTATAGTTTTAGGAAACGAAGCTAATGGAATATCTGAAGGGGTTGAAAAATTGATAACTCAAAAAATTACCATACCTAAATTTGGGGATGTTCAAAAAACAGAAAGTTTAAATGTAGCTATGGCAACATCAATAGTTTTAAGTGAATTTAAACGAAAAACTATTGCACTGTAAAGTTAATAAAGAACCCTCTAGTTTGCATTTTACTAATATTTCCTGTCCACGGGCTATTAGAATCTTTATCTCTTACTAATTCGTCACCTTGACCAAATACTCCTCTGATAGATGGAGTAAATTTAAAATAAGGTAAGTAAAAATCTATTCCAAAGCCTAACTCCATAAAGCTAGGGTTACTTGTCATTCTAAATTTGCCTGCTGAATTATCATCTAGACTTTTTTCGTTACTAGATAAATTAAGTGCTGCAGAGGCACCTGTAAGTAAAAAAGGTTTAAAATTGTTTATTCTTTTAGTGCTTATTTTTAAAAGTAGTGGTAAATATACATAGGTAGATTTTACAATACGTTCAGAATTAGAGATGTTTGTAAAATCATCAGTAGGTGTGGTATATGATTCAGGATAAGTTAACGTTCTTGTTGTAAAGCTTAGTCCTGGTTCAAAACGCAAGTCGAAGTGATTGGTTAAGCGTAAATTACCTATAAGTCCAACATTAAAACCGGTAGCAGATTTTACCGAAATATCTTTGTGATTGTCAGTTTTGTATTGGAATTTAAAATCTAGGCTGTTAAATCCAAGGTAGTATCCATAGGTTAATAGTTTTTTGTCCCAGTTTTCACGATTCTTAATTCGCTCCTTACTGAATAGCTGCCCATAGGATGAATGTGCGAAACTTATTAATAAAATTAATGTGACTATTTTTTTCATTGACTACTAATTTACTGCTTACTTGAAGTATAGATTGATGCAACACCAAAGGTTTGTGGGTGGTCTTGAACATCTATAAACCCAACTTTTCTTAAAATATTGTTCAATTGCTCACCATAAGGAAAATTATTAGCGGATTCAGACAGATATCCATATGCTTTTTTATCTTTTGAAAAGAGTTTTCCGATTAATGGGAGTAAGATGTTTGAGTGAAATAAATAGCCTTGTTTAAAAGGGAATTTTGTAGGCACTGAAGTTTCAAGAATTACAAATTTTCCTTGAGGTTTTAATACCCGTAATATTTCAGATAATCCAGTTTCTAAAGATTCGAAATTTCTTACGCCAAAAGAAACGGTAATTGCATCAAAGGAATTATCATTAAAAGGTAGTTTTTCTGAATCACCAATGATCATCTCAATTCTATTATCCAGATTTTTATTGCGAATTTTATCTCTGCCGACATTTAACATTCCTTCTGAAATATCCAATCCAATAATTTTATTAGCTTTGGTATTTTCTGCAAACATAATTGCTAAATCTCCAGTACCTGTGGCAATATCTAAAATGTTGTTAGGAGTAATACTGTTGACTATTTCTACTACATTTTTTCTCCATTTTTGGTCAATGCCAAAAGAAATAACCCTGTTTAAACCATCGTATTCTTGTGAGATAGTATCAAACATTTTGGTTACTTGTTCTTTTTTGCCAAGACCTGAATTCTTATATGGTGTTATGTTTTTAGGCATCCTTTGAAATTTGAGCGAAAATACAAAATCAAGGAGGCCAAAGCAAGTAATGAACGTGAGGAATGCTGAAAAGTTAGTTTTTCTTTTAAAATAAATTTATCTTTGTAATTATGTTTAGAGACTAAGCAGTAATGGTGTAGCTAATAGTTATACCATCCCAAAATAAAATAAAAACTGATGAGAATAATTATCGCTGGTGCTGGAGAAGTAGGTTTTCACTTAGCTAAATTACTTTCCTATGAGGCACAGGATATTACATTAATAGATTGTGATAAAGAAAATTTGTCTTATGCAGATAACCATCTAGACATTAGAGTAATTAAAGGAGATGCTACTTCTTTAGCAGTATTGAAGGATGCTAATGTAGCTAATTCAGATTTGTTAATATCTGTTACATCTTCTGAAACAACAAATATTACAGTTTGTGTTTTAGCAAAGCAGTTAGGGGTAAAAAAAACAATTGCTAGGATTTCCAATTCAGAATTTATTGAGCATAAAGACGCGATTCAGTTTTCAAAGTTAGGGATTGATGAGTTAATTTCTCCAGAATCATTAGCGGCATCAGAAATAGAATCACTTTTAAATGAATCAGCTTTTAATGAGCGATTTGAATTTGAAGATGGTGCATTAACAATGCTCGGCCTAAATCTTTCTAGAAATGCATCTTTTGTAGGAAAGTCAGTGAAAGAAGCTGCGGGAATTCTTCCTAAAATTCATTTTGTACCTATAGCAATTCAGCGTTATGGAACTCAGTATACTGTAATACCTAGAGGAGATACTATTTTTAAAGAAAATGATCAAGTGTATTTTATTACTTGTTCAGGAGGAGTTGAGGAGTTATACAGGCTTTCAGGAAAAGTTAAAGAATCTGTAAAAGACGTGATGATTCTTGGAGGGAGTAGTATCGGTGAAAAAACAGCAAAAAGCTTATGTGATCATAAGTTTAATGTGAAGTTAATAGAGAAAAATAAAAATAGAGCTTTTGAGTTGGCTGATAATCTTTTAGGAGCATTAGTCATTAATGCGGACGGAAGAAATGTTGATCTTTTGGATGAAGAAAATATTGACGAAATGGATGCCTTTGTAGCAGTTACAGGAAATTCTGAAACAAATATCATGTCCTGTTTGATGGCAAAGTCAAAAGGGGTGAAAAGAACCGTGGCTTTGGTTGAAAATATTGATTACTTCCAATTATCACAATCTATAGGGGTTGACACGTTGGTGAATAAAAAGCTAATTGCGGCAAATGCAATATTCCGATACATTCGAAAAGGAGATGTTGTAGCGGTGACTCAATTAAATAATTTAAATGCAGAGTTGTTAGAGTTTGAGGTAAAGTCAAGTTCTAAAGTTTGTAACAAACATATTAAAGATTTAAACTTTCCAAGATCAGCAATTATTGGTGGAATAATACGAGGAGAAGAAGGATTGATAGCATTAGGAGATTTTAAGATTCAAGCAGAAGACAAAGTTGTTGTTTGTTGTTTACCTAGAGCAATATCAAAAGTGGAAAATTTATTTTTATAATTGATATAAGTATCCTGTGAAAAAACTAAACACAAAAATTATCATTCATATTATGGGCTTATTACTGTTGTTTAACAGTGGTTTTATGCTATTGGCAGCATTGATAAGTTTCCTGTATGATGATGGAGTAACGCTTGATGTATCTCTTGCTGGTTTAGTGACATTGGCAATTGGTGGTTTGTTGATGTGGGTTACTAAAAATCATAAGAAAGAATTAAAAAAACGAGAAGGGTATATTGTTGTTACCTTCGGTTGGCTGTTGGTTACTTTTTCAGGAACATTACCATACTTATTTACTAATGCTATTCCTGGTTTTACCAATGCTTTTTTTGAAACAATGTCTGGTTATACTACTACTGGAGCGTCAATTTTAAGTGATATAGAGGTTATACCGAAAGGAGTGTTGTTTTGGAGAAGTATGACACACTGGATTGGTGGAATGGGAATCATTGTTTTGGCGGTAGCAATATTACCATTGTTAGGGATAGGTGGAATGCAGTTGTTTGCAGCGGAAGCTCCTGGTCCTAGTGCCGATAAACTACATCCAAGAATAACCGATACTGCAAAACGATTATGGTTAATTTATGTTGGGTATACAATTGCAGAAACAGTGCTTCTAAAGTTAGCTGGAATGAATCTTTTTGATGCAATGAATCATTCTTTAGCAACGTTATCAACGGGAGGTTTTTCTACTAAAAACCTGAGTGTGGCTTATTGGAATGATAATCCTATGATTCAGTACATCATCATTGTTTTTATGTTTTTGGCGGGAACCAACTTTGTATTGAGTTATTTCGCTTTTAAAGGGAAGGTTCAAAAGATAATAAAGGATGAAGAGTTTAAGTTTTATAGTGTCTGTATGGTTCTTTTTGCTGTAATGTGTACTCTAGTGGTGTATTATACTGCAAATGTTCCGGTTTCTGAATACCATTCACAGGTGTTAGGGGAGTGGGAAAGCTCATTTAGACATTCTTTATTTCAGGTAGTTTCTGTAGTTACTACTACTGGTTTTGTTACAGCTGATTTCACAAGCTGGACTCCTTTTTTATCAGTATTCTTTTTTGGATTAATGTTTGTTGGTGGGTCTGCAGGATCTACTTCTGGAGGCGTAAAAGTTGTACGGCATTTAGTAATGGTGAAAAATGCATTGTTAGAATTTAAAAGGACGTTACATCCTCATGCCATAATTCCTGTACGATATAATTCTAAAGCGGTATCTAAGGAAATTGTATTTAATGTATTAGCATTCTTCATTTTATTTATGTTGTTGTTTGTAATAGGGGCATTAGGGTTAGGAATGTTAGGATTAGATTTTGAAACGGCTGTTGGTGGTTCAGTGTCAAGTTTAGGGAATGTAGGTCCTGCCTTTGGATTGTTAAATCCGTTGGCTAATTATGGGCACTTGCCTGAGCTAGCTAAATGGTGGTGTTCTTTTTTAATGTTATTAGGAAGGTTAGAGTTATTTACAGTTTTGATTGTGTTTACACCATTCTTTTGGCGTAATAGGTAGTTCTTAAAGACGGTTATAATGAGTTGCGTATCATCTAAATGGGATAAATAATTAGGGTTTACTGAAAAGGTTTTTAATTTCTATTGACTCCTTAGAGTTAAAAATAAAAAAAACTTCTTTAATGAAACAGTAAACGGAACCTATAAAGTGCTATTCGTGGGCCTTCAGTTAGGGCCTGGTATTTACTTTTTAGGAACTTAAAATTGCCAAAATGATTAAGGTTCTGTCGCATTAATTGGGTAATAATAGTTTTTTTGAATAGTTCTTTGTTTTTAAGTAGTTAAAAAACAGAAAGTTTTAAACTTAGGGTATTCTTACGTGTTTAAAATTTGCCCTCTTCTAATAATGCTTATTATGGATTACGTTCAAAAGTTGTATGTGACTTACTTGAATAGTTTTTTTATAAAAAAAAGGATAGACAAAATATTTTCTGCTTATCCTTTTTTTACCCCAAAAAACTACTAATCATTAATTTACAACATTTCTTGGAGATTACCAAACTGAAATACATATAATTATGTGTGAAATCAATCATTTATACTTAAGAGAAGGTATTAATATTGATTTTAGTACTTTGAATTTAAGTTAATTAATTTTAATAGTAGGTAAAAAAAAAAGCACCTCCGAAGAAGTGCTTTCATAATTAAGTAATTAACCCGATAATCACCTATTTTCACTTTAATAATGAAAATGTTATATAAACATAATCTATTATTATTGATTTACAATATTAAATCGTTAAACTACAAAAATACTTGTTGTAAAGAAAAATACAGATTCTGGATAGTCTGTTTTTACTAAACTACCTACAAAAAGTAGAATAATTTTTTTAATCCTATTTCTTTTTCTAGAACCAAAGATTTGTATTGATTGTTAAATTATATAATAGCTCCATAATAAGCGATACTTCTCCTAAATTATTTAAAACCGCTTCCTGTATATAGATGAGGAAATGTTATATTGAGATTTAAAGAACTTGTTAAAATGGCTCAAATTTTTAAGATTAAATTCGCACGCAATTTCAGAGATGTTTTTTACTATAGTTAAGTTGAACTTTGATTAATTGCAGGTGAAATAGTTTTATATGTTCTCTAATAGAATAATTGGCCCAGTTGATTTCTTAAGAAATAGCTATACAAAATTGTAAAAAACGACAGTTTCATTGCACACGTTTGTAAACTAAGCTTGACTATTCCTAAAATAGTTATCATTGGGTATTCTGTAAAATTGTGAAGTTGTGCCTAGAACTATATAGTTGAATGAATAAAGTTTTCGGAATGGAAAACCTTCACAACTCCAAGAGTTGTGAAGGTTTATCTTTTTAAGCTTTTATTGTTTTTAGCTTAATGCTTTTTTAATGCGTGCCATTGCTTCTCTTAATTGTGTTTCGCTTGCGGCGTAAGAAATCCTAATACAGTTTGGTGCTCCAAAAGCATCACCTGTAACAGTAGCAACATGAGCTTTTTCTAATAAATATAAAGCAAAATCGGAAGCATTGTTTATTGTGTTTCCATTTATTGTTTTTCCAAAAAAATATGATACATCAGGGAAAAGGTAAAAAGCCCCATTAGGAGTATTTGTTTTAATTCCTTTAATTTCGTTCAATAAGTCAATAACAATGTCGCGTCTTGATTTAAACTCATCAACCATGTATTGTATTTTATTTACTGGTGCGTCAAGAGCAGCTATTGTAGCTCTTTGTGCAATACAATTTGTTCCTGAGGTTATTTGTCCTTGCATTTTAGTACACGCTTTGGCAATCCATTCAGGTGCTCCGATATAGCCAACTCTCCATCCAGTCATTGCAAACGCTTTTGCAACACCGTTAACGGTAATCGTACGATCGTATAATTCTGTTATTCTGGCAAAGCTAAAATTCTCTCCTTCATAATTGATGTGTTCGTAAATTTCATCAGAAAGGATAAAAATATTTGGATATTTTTTTAATACCTCAGCTAATGCTAAATATTCTTTTTCGGTGTATTTTGACCCGCTTGGATTGTTAGGTGAATTAAAGAATATTAGTTTAGTTTTTGGTGTTATAGCTGCTTCTAATTGTTCTGGAGTAATTTTGAAATCACTATCAATAGAAGATGGTATTTCTTTATATGTTGCTTCAGCTAAAGTGGCAATTGCAGAATAGCTAACCCAATAAGGAGCAGGAAGTAAAACTTCATCACCAGGGTTAAGTAGTACCATTGCAATATTGGCGATAGATTGCTTTGCTCCGGTTGAAACCACAACCTGATTAGGAGTGTAGTTTAATTTGTTGTCCCTTTTAAATTTTCTACAGATAGCTTCTTTTAATTCTAAATAACCATCTACCGGGGTGTAAGAATTGTAATTGTCATTTATAGCTTGTATTGCAGCTTCTTTGATGAAATTTGGAGTGTTGAAATCTGGCTCACCCAAGCTAAGTCCGATAATATCTTTTCCTTCGTTTCTTAATTCTCTGGTTTTGGCAGCCATTGCTAAAGTTTGAGATATAGGTAAGCTGTTAATTCTGTCTGAAAGTGGTTTCATGTTGGTGTTTGAAGCTAAAAATATGTAAATAGTTTTTAATGTGTTTATGTAGTAACAGGTTTTTTTCCTAGGTGGCTTAATTGATTGTAGTGCTCAATTATTGCTCTACCCATAGTTTTGTATTCGTTGTAGGGTAAGCTAAATTCATGTGCGGTTTGCTTAACTATTTTTGCTATTTTTTTATAATGAATATGACTAATATTCGAGTATAAATGATGTTCTACCTGATGATTTAATCCGCCAGTATAAAAACTAACTAACCAATTTTTAGGGGCAAAATTTGAAGTAGTAAATAATTGATGTATCGCCCATGTGTTTTTCATGTTTCCACTTTCGTCTGGTGCTGGTGTGTCTGTGTTAGGCATTACATGTGCTAATTGAAAAATAACACTTAAAATGATTCCAGCGGTATAGTGCATTACTACAAATCCGACTAAAACTTCCCACCATGCAAAACCTAAAAATAGCGGTAAAACTACCCATAATGAATAGTAGACTATTTTGCTGATAATTAATTTTGTCCATTGAGTTGCTGCACTTGGGGCTTTTCCATAGGACAGTTTTCTTTTCAAGTATTTATATGTTTGAATGAAATCTGTAGTGATAGCCCAATTTAATGTCAGTAACCCATAAAGTGCAAAAGAATAGTATTTTTGATATTGGTGTATTTTATACCATTTTGAATGCGGCGAAAAACGAATAATTCTACCGGCATCAATGTCTTCATCATGGCCTTGTATATTAGTGTAAGTATGATGTAAAACATTATGTTGTACTTGCCAATTGTATACGTTCCCTGCTAAAATGTATATGCTACTTCCCATTAGTTTATTAACCCATTTTTTGCTAGAAAAAGCATCGTGGTTTGCATCGTGCATTACGTTCATACCTACGCCTGCCATTCCTACACCAATGATGACTACAAAAAATAATTGTAACCATGTAGGTAAGTTAAGGGTTAGGATTAATACCATTGGAGTTAGAAACAAAGAAAACATTATTATAGTTTTAATGTATAGTTTCCAGTTACCTGTTTTCTTTATTCCGTTTTCTTTAAAATAGGAGTTTACTCTTTTGTTTAAAGTTTTGAAAAACTTAGCAGAATCAACTCTTGAAAATTTTATTGTAGGATTCATTATGTTGAAATTGAGGTTTATTATTTATGCAAATTTATTAATATAATTGTTTAATTGCTTGTTTAAGTTTAAGAATTACTAAAATTATTAACTAATTTTACGGCCAAATAGTATTTTAAATGGAAGAAATAATTAAATATTTTCCTGATTTGACTAAATCGCAATTAAATCAGTTTGCCCAATTGGAAGATTTGTATAAGGATTGGAATAGTAAAATAAATGTAATTTCAAGGAAAGATATTGATGAGTTGTATGTTAGGCATGTACAACATTCTTTAGGGATAGCAAAAGTCGTTAAATTTAATTCAGGGGCGTCAATACTTGATGTAGGTACTGGAGGAGGTTTTCCGGGAGTGCCATTAGCAATTTTATATCCTGATGTGCAATTTCATTTAATTGATATTATTGCAAAGAAGTTAAAAGTTGTTCAAGGGGTGGTTGATGCTTTAGGGTTAACTAATGTAAAGGTAGAACAGACTCGTGCACATTTGGTTGATGCTAAGTATGACTTTATAGTGAGTAGAGCGGTAACTAATATGACGGATTTTGTAGGATGGGTAAGGAAAAAGATAAAAAAAGAGCAGAATCATGATGTTAGAAATGGAATTTTTTATTTAAAAGGAGGGGATTTGACAGAAGAATTGTCCTTATTTCAGTCTGTACAATTAACGAATTTAACGGATTTTTTTGAAGAAGATTTTTTTGAAACAAAAAAGGTCGTCTATTTACCAATTAAATATAAACCATAAAAAAAGAGCTATCAATTTGATAGCTCTTTTTATTTATTAAGTTTATTTTTTTAGAAAGACACAGCTAAGTTAACTGTAACTCCAGTGTTTTTACTTACAGGTCTACATACCCCTCCTACACATAGTAATCCACCGCGTTGTCTACCGTAGTTTAAAGCCACCCTGTAGTTCGTGTTTTTAATGTTACTTGTGTAACTTCCTCCTGCATTAAAGAAGTGTATTTTATAATTTTCAGTTTCTTTACTTTCTTCATAATTAAAAGAGTCGTTAAAATAAACACCAAATTTAGAGCTTAAGAAAAACTCTGCTGTTCCTCCAAGCCAGTTATTTGCGTCATCATTGGTAGAAAGATGTTGCAACTCAAGTCTAGCTGATTTTCCTTTCCCTAGTTTGTATGTACTTTCAGCAACTCCTATCCAGGCTTTTACAGTTTTGTTGTCGTATTTAGATTCTATAATACTCTTGTTGTAGTACATGTTAATGTATGTAAAAATAGAACTTAATTTAGGGGTCCATTTTTTGCGAACTTCAAAATTGAAATCAGTAAATAATTTGTTCTTAAAGTTTAAGAATTCAGATTCGTAAGTTAAGTTGTCTGAAGGAAAGAAAGGAATTCCATCAGGGTCCGTTGCTTTAGTTTGTAAACTAGCCCAATAAGATAAATTAGCGGAAAGTTTAGTTCCGTATTTCCCCCCTAATAATGATCCTTTTTTAATTTTGTAAAATACATCAACTTGATTTCCTATTTCTCCTGCATGAATTATAGGGGTTTCATTTGTTTGTTGGAATAGTCTGTGTTGTGCTTGGTAAGTGTATATATTTGTTAGTGTGTAATCATGTTGCTGAGTTAATGCAGGAAGGTAGTTAACTGTAAGCTGATTAGTAGGGTTTTTTACACTTTGTGTTGCGTTTCGTTCTGAAAAGAAGCTCATGTTTTCAATACGCCTAAAAGTGTAGTTGATACCTAGTCCTTTTTGAGAGTAACCTGCGGTCCATAAAATTGCATTTCCTGTAAATTTTTTCTTTTCAGCAAAAGAAGTGACACTTGGATTAAAGTTATTTAATCTTGCGTCGCCACTTTTGTGTACGTATTCCATGTTAGTATAAAACTTGTTTAGGGCAAGGTCAAAACGTCCAGAAAAAGCGTTTACTAGCTCAGGAATTACAGATTCTGAAGGTTCGATTGCTATGTATTCTTCTTTTTTACCAACGTAACTTCCTCCGATGCTTAAACTGTTAATTTTGTCCATTTTAAAAGCTGCCGCAATATCGAATTCAACATTAGCTCCAAATATATCGGAGTCAGTTACAGAAAAACCTTTACGCTGTTTTCCGTATAAACCTGTGAATTCTATATAGTCCGTTGGAGAATATTTTATTTTACCACCTCTTAAAGCGTTATTTGTTCCAAGAGCTCTATCTTCCCATAAACGTAGTACTAAGCCACTTCCAAATTGTTCATAAAAATAACCGGCAGTTAAGTCCAGTTTTTCACTCCTGTAATTTGCGTAAAATTGAGCTATTGCTACACGTTTATCATACAACTTACTATAGTTAAGTAGTGGTTCAGGAGCATAGCTTTCTGCTTGAATACCAACAGTAAAATTCTTTAAGAAGCTATAATCAAGCCTTAAATAGGAGTTTGCTCTAACATGTTCTTGTTCTTCAAATTTCCCCGTCTTTTTGTCGTTTAGGTACCATTGCCCATTGCTTTCAAAGCTAGCGCTTAGGTTGTCTTTGAATTTACTAAATGAGCTTTTGTTTTCTTTTTGAATGGAATCATTTTCTTCTTGAGAAAAACCAAATAGTGAAAAGCTAATTGCAAATATGCATAATGCTATTTTCTTCATAAATTTATGTTGTTTCCTTGTTTTTGCAGGATATTTTAATTGTTATTTCGTGTGTTTTTCGATTTCTTCGTATAGTTCATCTTCAGCACCTGGTGTATATCCTGAATGACGATAAACAATCTTATTGTCTTTAACAATTAATGTGACTGGTACAGTAGAAACACCTAAAGCTCTTTTTAGATCGTGGTTAGTATCAAGTAATACCTCATACTCCCATCCTTTACCATTTATTAAAGGTTTTACCCTTTTAACGGTTCTAGAGTCATCAACAGAAACAGCATATAGTTTTATGCCAGTCTCGTCAACCCACTCGTCATAAACATCACTAATAGCATCTAATTCATTTTTACAGGGTACGCACCATGTAGCCCATAAAGAAATCACGATAGGGCCTTCTTTAGATAATTCGGAGGTGTTAATGGTCTTGCCGTCAACAGTTTTAAGTACTACGCTTGGTAATGTGTTTTGTGCATTTAGTGTAATACATGATAACATAAATACGATAAGTAAACTAAACTTTTTCATAATATAACTATAATTAAAAGGGTTAAATTCATACAATGATATTGTATAAAATGTAATTAAGCAAAAAAAAGCCAGGTAAAATAAAATTTTCAACGATAAACTACATTTTTGTTAAAAAATTTATATATTAGCAACCTGATTTTAATTTATTAACCCAAATTTTATACCAAAAATTTATGAAAACAAAAACAATTTTTAAGTATTTCGCATTGTTTCTTACATTAGGAATAATGTCTTGTGGATCAGATGATCCAGATGTAGGAGGGCCAGCAGTAACTGGTATTACAATTTCTGCAAA
>Ga0209291_1002904_pt1 | contig 13315 bp, 13 predicted proteins | sample GOMGulsemesocosm_FD_184633 | JGI IMG/M metagenome (GOLD analysis project Ga0209291, IMG submission 184633) | Methane-oxidizing microbial communities from mesocosms in the Gulf of Mexico - GOM9B Gulf of Mexico (SPAdes) (version 2) | ecosystem: Environmental > Aquatic > Marine > Cold seeps...
TAACTATTAAGCATTTATCTCTTGTTGAAGCATGAGAGATAAATCTCCTGTTGGACTGAGCCGCTAGGCACAGTCTATATGGTTTTTGTTTATTGAGTTATTTCAGTAGTAGGAAGGTGATTATCCATAAATTGCATTTTCAATAGCTTCCTTACTCTATTTTTCTCAACGTTATCAATCCAGTTTACCTTATCAGGGGCTTTATTCAAGACAAACGAAGCCTCCACTATCGCTTTTTTCAGCGCATAATTAACCGCTTATACCACTCAACTAGATCGTTCGAAACCGTACTAACTGCCTGTTGGGTAATATAATTCCTATCAAGTCCATCCCAGCATGATGGCAACTGGGACATTCAGGTCCTATTTCATCACTTAGCTTGGGTATGATAACTTCTTCAAGCCGCTCAACATCTTTATCTAAGCTTTTTCTAATGAGGGTTAACGATTTACGTCTTATTGAATTGGCCATAAAACCGTAATACCTCAGCCTCATAAAACCTTTGGGTAATACATGCAGTAGAAATCGCCGCACTAGCTCCCCCGCAGATAAGTCCATGTAGGTTGTTTCATTAGTACGATAATCCTTGTAGCGCATAATGACGCTATTTGGGCTGCTTAAAGATAAACGACTTTCACTAATACCAACGCGATTACAATAGCGTGCTAAATAACTAACGACAGTTTTTGTATGGCCAATTGTTGGTTTGCTATACACATTCCATTTTAGCTGAGCCACTTGATTCAATACTCGTGATACTTCCTGCCGCGCTAGCCGGTTAAGTTCACCCACTTTACTTTGCAAAGCTAAATAAGCGAGCATTTTCCCTCTAAATTTGACTGACAAGGCTTTCACCGGGAATAGATAACCAGCTTTTCGACTAGCACACCATTGGTTGTTTTGGTCCAATACACCACCTGGTATGAGGCAATGTAAATGGATATGCCGATTAAGCGTTTGTCCCCAGGTGTGCAATACCGCCAACATACCTAGCTTGCCATCCATATGGTGTCTCGCGCTAGCGAATTCACTTAATGTCTGCCACACCGCCTTGAATAAGCTTTTATACAATACCTCAGGGTGTAATGTTGCCCAGCCATTAAACTGATGCGGCAAGGTAAATACCACATGATGGTAAGCAACAGGAAGTACATCGGCTTGTCTTTTGAGTAGCCATTTTTCACGTGCCTTACCTTGGCATACTGGGCAATGACGGTCACGACAAGAGCAATACCACTGCGTATCTTGCTCACAGTGATTGCAGTGCCATTGGTAACTGCCCATTGCTTGCGTGCGACAATCCTGAAGGTGATGTAAAACTTGCCATTGCCTTGGCGTGATTGTTTTTGTCTCAAGCTCTGGTATTCCATCATTGATTATTTGTTGGAACAATGAGCCATTCATGGTTGTTGCTCCAATGCTTTGATCAAATCAAACCGACCACCTTCCACGACTTGATAATGGGGTAACCAATGGGTATAGCGTACTGTGGTGCGAATATCTTTGTGTCCTAAAATATGTTGCAACTCGGGTAACGGCATACCTGCCATTAACTGATGGGTAGCAAAAGCATGGCGTAAGGCATGTATGCCGCCTTGTTTTACAATATCAGCATCATTTTTCGCCTTGTAGTAGGCTTTTTGCAATGAGGATTGGTGTAAAGGTTTATCCTCTATGGGCTTAAAAAAAAGGTAAGTAATAGGATGAAAACGCTGCCAATAAACGCGTAACTTATACAACAATGAATCAGATATAGATATCCGTCTGTCCTTAGCGCCCTTTGCTTGATGAAGATGAAGCACTTTCTGCTCTCCATCTATGTCTTTTACTTTCAGTGTACAAACCTCTCCCAGACGTAAACCACAGCCATAACACAGCAAGATCATCATGCGATATTTGGGGTTTCGGCAGGCATCAATGATCCGTCCAACTTCTGATGCACTCAATAGCTCGGGGATCTTCTGTTGCCGTTTCATCGGCGGTAATAACTGCTCACTGAATGTTCGGCCAAGCACCTGACCATAAAAAAAGTTCAGCGCATGAAAAGCCTGTGCACATGTGCTTGACGATAAATGGCGATCTAGGGTTAACGACCAAAGGTACTTTTTTAACTCGCTGTCTTGTAATGTATCAGGGGAGCGATGGGTGTGTTTCGCTAAGTCGTAAACCCAACGAACATAGGCTTGCTGTGTTCTAATTGAAAAGTGTCGTACTTGCATACAGTCAAGTAACTGCTGTCTAAGTGGTGTCATAACTTGCCTCCAAAAAAGGGTGATGTAGCAAGTTAAGTGTGGTTGGCATGCAGAGAAATATCAGGGAGCTGGCACTCCCCGCGAAGCGGTTTAGTTCAACAGCTTATTATGTAGACGCATCAGTAACTCCCATCTACTTGATTGTTGAATAAAGTAACTCAATATTCTTTAATTTCAAAGTCTTATTATATTGTTATAGCTATTTTTTATGGGCAGCTCAGGTTATTACAGAGACGTATCAGTAATAACCTGATAGAAACAACACTTTAATAGTAATATTTTCAAATACTTAAATAAAAATTCTTACTGGTCGGCGTGTATTACTGAGAAGTATCAGTAACACACATGATTTATTCATTAGAAAATATAAGGAAAAAGATTAATTGCTAGTGTCAGCAATGGCACCATCGAGACATGTCATCTAATACCACTACACAGTCTAAAAAAGTGCAACCTTCTGCTCTAATTAGCTCAAGTGATATATACACGACTACCAAAGACCACCAGCTTCACATCTACTCTTCACGACATTGTTCTCACTATTTTGTAAGCTGGTAATCTTCTTCGCTCTAGCGCACTCCCACGCATTTACAGGATACATATTATTCCAAGCATTCATTAGCTAGAGCTGTGATTTACTCATACTATATCGTTTATAAGTACCTTCCATGTACAGATAAGTCCGAGCTATTTGACCTCTTGCAATTTCAGGCGGCTCAGCTTTACGGTTATCAATTTTCATTTCGCAGCTACCAAAGTCACTTTTAGCAGCAGGTAGCATGGTAAAGTTGTAGTTACTCCTTAAGGCGTTCACAGCACCGATTGCTGGGTAAAGGTTAAACATATCGGATTGCATGTATCGATATTCTAAGTTTATTTTCTCAGCACACTTTCTACCTTTAAATGATTTACCTTTACTATTGATACATTGCTTATTACCATCACGCCACTCGCTGAATGTTCTGCCAAAGTTCTCCGCAGGGACTACATGTTCCCACTCTATTTTCTTAGAGCATTTAAGGTATTTAGTCGTACTAAACCCCTTAGGGGGCGTTACTTTTTTCTTAGCATTAAATGTCGCACTACAATAAAGTGTTATACGGTGATTGTTGTAAACCTTATTTTCTAAGATTTTTTAGCTTTGCTAAATGATTGTATTTCTTGGTTAGCCGCTAGGGTTGGTGTAGTTAATAAAGTTGCTATTAATAAGCTTATAAATTTTTTCGTTATCGTTCTTGAGGCTTATTTGTTTTGTGAATATGCCAGTAATCTGTCGCGATCACAAAGCATAAGTGGGTGTTATATACTTTATCCACACCTACGTAAATTGGTGAGATAAAATTAAGAAACCTAATACGAAATTAGATATGAATGCTACCTTTTGGAGTTTTTTTCAAATTTATATCATTACACTGTTTTGTTGAACCAATACAGTTAAACTTCAAATTTACAACAATCGTAGCTTCTTTTAAAAGTGTTTTCATAATGTATTCTAATTATCAAAAGCCGAAATTAACTGTGCATTGTCCGTACATTTTCGCATTGCTAAAATTTGCTCTAACTCAAAAGAGTTTATCCTCATCAGCAAAAATTCTGCACAAACCATTTCCGTCATACTAGGAAAATTAGAAGTTTCGAATACCTCACCGCCTTTGGTTAGAAACACATCTTTACCACACAGCTCCAATTCCTGTGTTAAAACAAATCTTCCGACTTTAAATTTATTTGTTTGATCATTAATTACTTTACCCGTTAGAAATTTTACTTCACGACCTTTATCAGTGCTTGAATTTGATAAAACAGATATCAAAACCCCGTCATCTAAGTATGTTCTTTCCATAAATTCACCTCAATTAACCGTATTTATTTTGATATAAAATATATACTTCTATTTATTAACCCGTCCCCAATTTGGTGACAAGATAACATGTCACTAATATAGGGACAATGATAAAGTCAATAAATACAGAAAAATACCAAGATTTAATAAATTGGTTAAAGCAAGGGAGATTAGCTAAAGGTCTATCTGTAAGGGATCTCGCACTACTGATAGATGAACCTTTTCAATTCATTAGTAAAATTGAAACAGCCCAAAGAAAATTAAATATTCATGAATATATACAATATTGTGAGGCTTTGAATTTAGATCCAGTAGAGGGGCTAGCGCTACTTTCTCAGAAAGGAATTACTAATTAATAATGTAATAAGTGATTTCTAAATCCCTCCAGAAATGACCGGATATACATACCTTATTCAATGCCCCCCTGCGATGTTTTATAAGGAAAATAGAAGAGTATTACTGATATCAGTAATACTTATTAATGATTACAAATTGAAGAGATTAAGATGCAAGTGTTAGATGATATATGGGCTTCTATAAAAGGGAATATAAAAACTAGGATTAATGACCCCATTATTGGAGCATTTGTTGTTTCATGGGCTTTGTCCAATTGGAGCATATTGCTACTACTGTTTTTTGGTACAGAAAAACTAGAGGTAAGAGTTAATAATATATCCCTAGACGTAGGGGTTCTAAATGAACCTTCACTCATATTGACTAATCCATCTTTATTTATACTACCTGTTACATTGACGATTATTTACATTTTCTTTTTGCCAGCATTAGCTCACAAAATAGAAGTAAAGCTTAGACCTATCCACATAAGTAGACATGATCACACTGTTGATTTGGATTTAAATAAAGCTATTAAACAAAAAGAGTTAAATAAAGCACGCTTAAGAGCCAATCCCAATAATGAATTCTTAACCAAAGAGCTAGAAATTGATATAGATAAAGAAAAAAGTGAAGCTGAACAAAGTAGAGCAAACGCCGAAACTGCAAAAAACCTACAAGCTGAATCTAAAGCTAAAGCTGAATTAAGTAGAGCTAATGCACAGATAGCAAGAAATGAACAAACCGAATCTGAAGCTAAAGCAAATGCTGCTGAAATAGACTTGAAAAAGCGTAAAACCCAAGCGGCAACGGAACAAAGAACTTTAGCCATTAGTACAGAAAAACAGAAGGCTGAACTAGCTTCGCATAGGTTCCCTTCAGCATATTTATTCATTGAACTACTTTCGGAAAGTGCAAAAAGTGATGATGTAGTGATTCCTCTTAGTATTTTGACAAGCTCTTTTGCCATACTTTTTGGCTATTCAGACTTCAATTCTCTGCTAAGGGATAAAAATTTTACTAATGAAAATTTAGAATCGATGGAGTATGTGCTCCTAGATTCAGATCGATTAACGTCTGAGTTCTCAGATATATTAGACGAAGAAGATATTGAATCTTTTGACAGTGAATGGCTGATTGGTCATTTAGAAATGGTGTTTGATGGTCTCCCATATAAGCTAATTTACCCAGAAACTTTAGCTGAAGATATCCGGGAAGAAATTGATTGTACAAGTTCGGACCTATTACAAAACGAAGGGCTGTCAGGAGGTATGGCAGATGCCAACGCTTACTTTGAAGAAGTTGATGAAATTATTTTAGGTGATTACGGATATGATGAGGATAACGAAGTATTTATTGTTAAGCTAAATGGCTCTGCAAGTGGTTCACATAGGAAGGAACCTGATATGCCTGGTCCAGGAATCGATATATTTATAGAAGCTTCATGTAGAGCCGTTATAGGTAGGTATGGTCTTCGAGAACATAATATTAGGGCCAATGCTTCGGTAATGAATTATTGAGGAGATTAATGTTAGGCGTTTAAATATTGGTAGTAATAATGACCTACTGCTAATGTTCCCTTGGTACGCTAAGCGGAAGTGATTTACTGCTAAATTCAAATTTCCGCTGTTGCTCAATAGCAGTCACTATAGGCGATTTGACAAAGCTAACTTTTGCCAAAACAGGAACTTTATTTCATGTAATATATAAAGTTTAACATGGCTAATTTTGTAGTTTAGCTGATCATTAAAACTATATTAATTTGTAGGGTGTGAGTATCTTTTTTTCACTAAAGATGAATAAGCGTCTACAACTACGAGTCAATGCCACATATAGGTGCTTCGGACATGTAAATTCATGGGCATTTATTATAACAACATTATCAAACTCTAAACCTTTGGTAAGCAATGTTGTACCAATACATTGCCCGTTTATCTTTCTACCCATACGCCTTACCGTATTTCTCTGCTCAATCATTGCATCAAAGGCACTTGAGCCATTATGGATGGCAATTTTTAAAGCCTTCAATATTTCATAGTATAAACTTGGTCTTTTACCTTTAAATTTATACTTTTTATTAAGGATGGTGAGTACATTCAATATTTTTTCTAGGCAGATATCTTCTAAAAGTTCAGTAATAACGGAATCTAAATACTGACCTTTTTTAAGGTTATCACCTTTCTTACTCTTTACTCCATTCACATTGAACCAATCATTAACAATAGTAACGTTAAATATTTTTTCTAATATTTCTTCTTTCAGGTATTTCATTGGTTTGCTTCCCAATACCATTAGGTCAAGTGACTTAGAAATAGAATAAAAACTATTATGGTCTATAGCTTCAATTAATGTAAGTTTATTACCGTGATCAATTCTGGACTTGAAAATAGCTCTTTGATGAATACTTCCTTTTCCCTCATCACCTTCGGGGATGATAATTAAAAGGCTTTTAAATACTTGGTTACTCAACAAACTGTTAATTTTTGCACTAAAAAACTTTATTCGTTCGTTATCAGAAATTTTTTTATCAATTTCTAAAATCTTAACTCCACTACATTGTAAATCATCTAAGTATATAGGTTGTTTCTTTTCGAGGTCATCTCTAATCTTGATAAATTTATTTCCGAGTTCTTTATTATTATCATTGTGCAACCAGCGGTTAGGTATAGAAAGACTAGGAGCCTCAATAAAGTCATTGTTCAATAAATCTTGAGGGAAGTCGATTTTACTTTTATTAATTTCTTCAAAAATTCCTTGAAGAGGGTCTCCTAATATTCTAGTCGGTACTAAGTTTGATAATGTCATTATCATGTTATGTTGATCTTGAGTGCAGTCTTGGTATTCGTCAACAAACAAACCAGAATAGGTAGAAGTAAAAACTTTGCTAACTAAGCTATCTTTAAATAATTCAATTGTGAAATTGACAACAAAAGGATGGTAAATTTTAGGTTTATCTTCAGAGGGTTTATCTTCTCCCACAAAAAATGAATTAGCGTATTTTTGAGCAAAGCTGCTGATTGTTTCTACTTTATATTTACTAGATTCAACTTTAGATTTTTTTATTTTTTCTTTAATTGATGAAACACCTGCATGGGTGTGTGTAAGTATCAACTGTCTGCCTTGAGTATATTTTAGTGCTTCAACAATAGAATATGTTTTTCCATATCCCGCAGGAGCGATTCTAAATACTTTTTTATGTTCAATGAACTCTTGTGCATCCATTTAATCGTCAATCCATGAACTCAAATCATTAAAAATCATACCCGTGACATTCAAATTTAACTCAGGCATATACTTAAAAATTATCCTTCCTAAATGCTCGCCATGATCCATTCTCTTAAACCAATCTGGCTTATTTTTACTCCGCTTATTTTCTTTATCTTCAACTGTTAACTTATTTGTTGATGCGTTTGCTATAGCTATTCTCATTTCCCTAGTATTGCTTTCTAGCCAATTTTCAGGGAATTTTCCCTCATAATATTTTTGTACTTTTGATTTTATTATTTGCTCATTCCAACCGTTAGCCTTAACTACATAGTCAATAAGTTCATTAATTCCTAACCAAGGTAGATCTAAAAATATTTGTGTTTCAATATCATTATTAATCTCGCAATCAAATATTCTGATACCTTCTTCTTTTAAATAAGACTTTTTAGAGTTCAAACCTATATGATCTGAATCACATAGAATAGCTACTCTAAAATCTGCTTCATTCAATTGCACTGCTCGTGAGTCTAATTCGCTTCCTGAGCCATCTACATACGCACAGTCAACAAATGACAATGGAGGCTTACCTTCTACTCGTTGTCGATATTGATCAAAGGCTCTACAAATGCCAACTTCAGTAGCTCCTTCACAGACTATAATTTTTTTAGCAAAAAATGCTTCTGGACAAGCCCTTACACACTTTTGAAGGTTCTCTATTTTCTGTTCAAATTTATTTATTCTAATATCACTGTTACTACGATTGTGATGTACAATAATTAAGTCGGTTGAATCCAATTCCGTAATGACATCACGAGAGTGTGTTGTCATGAATATTTGCCCATGATTTTCGTCTTTCAAAACTCGACTTAATAATTTTATTCTATCGGGTTCTAGTCCTTGTTCAATTTCATCAATTAACATGATTCCACCTGATTTAGTTAATGCTGATTGAATTGCTATTGAAGCTAAACGTTTAGAGCCTTTCCCTTTCAGCCTAAACGGTACTTGATAATCATGTAGTGATAAACGTCCTTCTTTTGAAAGAAGTTCCTTAAAATCAATTGTTGTATTGGTATTTTTTAAATCTAAACCAATTGAAGCAGCTTCTCTTTTAATTTGCTCAATCGTATAGCTTAACTCTTCAAAGTCATGTTCATTTATTTTAGTTTTCGCATGTCGCAATGCATCAATTGCTATATTTTTACTAGAGGTTTCTTCTTGTGGTGAGTTGTTTTTTAATAAGGCATACAGAGGGTTTCCTTTATTCCATGAAAAATGTTTATCAACATAATCCGAAACCATATAACAATTAAATCTGGCTCTATCATTTGCGGATATTTGCTTATCCTCATGTTCCCTCTCATTTGTGACAAACCAAAGGGGTTCTAAGGTACTATCAACTATTAGCTTAATAGTTAAGGCTTCCTGTAATTCACCATTTACATCATCAATCAGTAAATCATCCACTAGTTTGTGGGTAATTTTATTGAATCCTCGCATATATAGACCAAATTTATTTTCAATAATAAGTTCTTGAGGTACATCGATTAATGAAATAGAAATTTCGAAAGGTTCTGTTATATTGCAATTATAAAAATCTAAATCTGAAAAGTTTAGATTCCAAGATGGAGAAAGAGCTGATGATATAGCATGAAGGATTGTCGTTTTACAGCTATCGCCTCTTCCCACTAAACAGTTAAAGTCAGAAGTAATATTCGTTTCAAGATGTTTTATTCCACGGAAGTTTTTAATACTTATGTGAACAATCTGGGCCATAGTAATCCTTTACAAACAAAATGAATAAGTTAGATAAATTTCCATTACTTAATATATCGGATTTAGAGCTAGAAATGTAGGATTTAGAGCTAGAAATGTAGGATTTGGCTACTTCAACAGTATTAGAGACATTAACCTGAAATGTTATTACTTTAGAATAGCTAGACCTACAAGATATTTTTGCCTGCTTTCAGTTCGATAGGGGACTTGATTTTGAGTGTTATAAGCTAATGTATGCGGTCGTTCTTTGTGGTAACAATGAACATAAGAGGTCAATCTCATTTACTGACGCGATTCTCAATATTTATGACACCTTCACATATTTACACTTATTACAACGGATAAGAGCCGATAAAACATGTGCTGTGAAGCACACAGAGAAATCACAAAAATGTACGCAAGATACGTACGAAAAGTAAAAAGATAGATGCATCGCAAAGCTCTAGCTTCACCAGAGGAGATTTGATGTGGTGAGTTATAGTTGTCTGCGACATTCATTGCAATAGCTTTTTTCGAATTGGTAGCAGTTAAAGAAAGATAAGTTTGGCAGGGCGCGATGGCTGCTTGGGCTTTTTTAGATTGTTGAGCACGCATGTTCTATAGAAGAGTGCTTTGATACATTTTAAAAGCGATCCCGCTTCGCTGCATGCGCTACGCGCATTATGTTTGTATCCTTCACGCTTTAGCGTGAGAGCATTCTATTGCTCTTTAATTGTTTTATTAATGGTTACAAATTGAATATTCTTCGAGCTTATCAAAGCTTCGATCAACACTAAAGCCAGTCTGGATTGTTTGCCACTTGGGAGGGGCTTCAATCGCCTCATAAAATGCTTTCTGATCACCAACGAAGACCACGGTCTTTTTAGCGCGAGTCAGTGCTGTGTACAACAAGCTGCGCTCTAATAGATTTGACTTAGTTACAGCAATAACAACGCATTCCGATGCGCTCCCCTGAAACGAATGAACAGTTAATGCATAGCCGAGCATAATACCAAGTTTGGCTATATCGTCGTTATCAAGCACTCGTTCTTCATCACCAAATTTGAAGGAGTAAGCATCAGTTGCAGATACCAATTTACCGAGACTGCCGTTGAACAAATCAAAGCCGTTTCCTCCTACATCTGTCACGTTTTTTCTGACAATAACAGGATCACCCTCATTCAACCCCCACGCCTTTATTTCCGTAGCTTTGTCTGTTGTTAGCTGCGACTGAAAATAGCTGTTGATATGATGGATAGATTGAACTATCGGTCCGAAGGCGTTTGTACTTTTACGATGCGTTGTGATCACTTGCGTTTTAGCTAAGCCAAGCTTACTAGCAACGTGAAAGATGACCTTAGCCAAGGAATGTGGATCACTTCTATTTATGCGAGTCGGTAGAAAAAAGACACCGTGATCTGGCGTTGGTGCAGTCAGGTCAAAGGTAGGCAACTTTGGCGCAATACCTTTGCTTACGCAGTCCGCAGCAGATGGTAATCCAGTTTCAGCAGCGCTACGGTGTGGTTTTGTCAATTTAGCGATTGGCACATGCTTGCTATCGCATAACAAATGAAACACCAAGCCAGCACCTATCGGTGGAATTTGATTGGGATCACCGACCATCATAATTCTGGCGCTTTCGGGCAAGCGGCATAGTAAACGATTCATCAGCGAGAGATCGACCATCGAGGTCTCATCAATGATGATCAGGCAATCTGAGGGAAATTCATCAGGTTCGCGATAAGCTTTGTCTTCTTCAATTGCCTCATCAGCGACTTCAAACGGGATCACATAATAATGAATCGTGCGAGAGTCGCAATCGATATTATGATCTTCATTATAGTTTCGCATGACAGCAGCAGCTTGACCGCTCAGTGCCATCTGAAATACTTGAATATTGAGTGCTTGCGCGAGTCTCACCACACTAGAAATGACTGTCGTTTTGCCCGTTCCAGCGCCCCCAGTGATAATAGAAAGCTGTTGCTGAAACGGGAACTGTATCGCGCTTTTTTGCTCATCAGTTAATTGGATCTTGTTATTTGACCTGCTCTTTGGATTTGGCTTCTCAGCCATCGCGTATACTTGCTCGGCTTGATCAGACAGTCTTTGCCAAAAGTGTTGTCAGCGCCATGCTTGATCATAGTAACAAAACGCTTTTCAAGCATCGCTTCTGCATACGCACACGGACGCGACTGTAACAGACCCTCTGGAGTTTCCTGTAACGCACCTGTTCCCAATGCAAGCTCAATTGCTTGTTTTGCTATGGAATCATCTTTAAAATGACGCACAAGCGCTGTTATCAGCGTCTCAAGTTCGATTGCAGTATGTCCAAACTTGTCCATACGATAATTTAGAATGAAATCTACTGCGCCTTGCAACCTTCGTACATCATCTTGGGCATAGTCCATCGCGTCAGCTATTTTTTCGCAGCTATGAAAGAGTGATTCGGTGTTGCGATCATATGCTAAAATCTTGTAACAGTCAGCTTTCAGTATCTCAGGTAGAGCTTCACCATAATGCTTGATGAGTCGATTACTCAGCCGTTTTTCGATTTGATATTTCGCGAGTAACTTGACTGCTTTTAATTCACCTTTGAGCACAGCCCAGTTATGCAACACCAGCTCAATATTATGCGTTAATCGTCCCACTCCTAGTGTACGTATACCCTGAGTATCTTTAGCGTCGAGCAGTTTGCCTAGTTGGTCTGGACCTTGGGCTTTTGCAATTGCACTAAGCCATGTTTTTTGACCGATCCGCGTTCCTCCTTCACCCACTCGCAGTTGAGGATGACGCACTATATACTCTTTTAGCCGCTCGCCATCGACTGGGATCGGCTCTCCATGGCTTGCGATAAATTGATTTATATAGTTTGGGTTCGTATCCCACTCCCCGGTAAAAAGCCAGTATTCACCTGGCTGTGCAGACCGTGACAATACATACGAGCGAGCGATAACAGAGTATCTTTTGCCGTTATGTAAGCCATGAATGATTTGTGAACCGAGATTACCGGGAATTTGGCTCGTGACCATGAGTTTAATGTCAAAGGGCGCAGGGTTTAGTCGCATCCGAACACTCGCTTGAGCGATTTACGCTTTTGCTGATAGCCTGTGACGATGCGTTTTTCAGCATTTGTAGCTCGATTTTTTGAGACCGAAAGTTGTGCTTTTAATTCAATAATTTCTTCGGCTTGACGTTGATTTTCATCGGTTAGTGCATTCACTTTATCCAAAGCCGATTTTAGTTTTTTATCGGTATCACTTGCGTTACGTCGAGCGCTATCGATACTCGATTGAAGATGCACACGTACTATTTGTGTTTCATCCTTTTCATCAGACTTAGATAGATCTTCAATGCCACAAGCATCAATCGCCATATTGAGCATTTCACGAGCGTACTTTCTTCTGAATACTTGCTTACCCTGTATGACTTTTGCAAACCGCGCTAAGAAACTCAAGTTAGGCATGGTATCGCCATTATCATTAACACCAGAGGCAGGCAACGGCTCTTTCTTCTCAACGTAATGATGAAACAGGGCGGTCAGCTTTTGTTTGTTGTCCCAGCCCATCTCGATGCTAGCCAAGCCAATTTTATCCAACTCCTCCACCGACATTATTTTCTCAGCCATGACTACCTCCTAAAAATTTGGCACATCTTCCATCGGGTCAAGAATATCCCGAACAAGATCTTCAACTTTTACCGCAGATTTGGATTCGACATTTTTGATGATCGCCTCCAGTGCAGCAGTATTTGCACTTAACTGACTTTTCAGTTCGCTGTTATCGGCAATGAGTGTTTGATTGCGTGCTTTATAATATTCAACGGTGCCGTATTTTGGCTCATCTTTTGCGATATCATGAGCCGCCCTTTGTTGAAATTTATACTCGTCGATCATGCCGCTGCGAGCGGTTAGCGTGCTTATTTTACCCTT
>Ga0209291_1002908_pt1 | contig 13306 bp, 9 predicted proteins | sample GOMGulsemesocosm_FD_184633 | JGI IMG/M metagenome (GOLD analysis project Ga0209291, IMG submission 184633) | Methane-oxidizing microbial communities from mesocosms in the Gulf of Mexico - GOM9B Gulf of Mexico (SPAdes) (version 2) | ecosystem: Environmental > Aquatic > Marine > Cold seeps | place...
ATTGCGATGTTAACAGTTGATTGCGGGCATAATTTGGTTCCAGTACAAAACTATAAATAACATAAATAATCGCAGCGACTAATGACACCACAATCAGGATACGTTCACGCATCGATAACTGTCTGAATTTATCATTCATCGTTAACCAATGTTGCTTAATCATTTTCTGTTCTCCGTAATCACCTGATTAGTCAAGGTAAACGCGATAATATCGTCCTCATTACGGGTAATATTCAACTGACTAAATTCTCGTCCTTGCAACGATTGAGCTGCCGAAAATTTACCTATCCAGCGTGGTATCGCATCATGGTTTCGTGCAATACCTGTCAACGTCATACTCTCACCCGCTAAACGAATTTGATTGATGCGAATATCTTTATCTCGTTGTGATGCCAGATCAGACATCAAGATCGCGAAACCACTAGTTTGCACCAGTGCCAATTCAGACAATTGCACAATTAATTCATCACGATATTGTAAGCGGGTATTCAATAGTGCCAATTGCTGCTCTAAAGCTGGATTCTGCACATGACGAGCAACTTTAGCAGATAATACGTCGACTTCACTTGCTAACTCGCTCTCCGCTTTTTGCGCAAGCGCCACTTTCTGCGTTAGCAAGCTATTTTCATTTTCAGACAGTATGGTCAACGTAAGCATCAGCAGTAAAGCACTGCCGGTAGCAACAATTGCCTGCGTTAGGGTAAGGTGCTCTTTCTTAGGCCTAAACGCCTGAGTATATAAATTTACGCGAGTCTTCATCACAGTGTTTCCAAAGCGCCGCCAATGGCAGGTAAAAATCCAGTATCGACATTATCAGTAATAAACGCATGCTTTAACGGCGTCACCGGAATGGTAAAGTTGAGCTGCAGGCGGGCTATTAACGGTGCTAAAATCGTACTCGGCAAGGCTAAGTTGATTTCTTTTACTTCAGGTAACTTTAATTGGCTAACAACAAAATCAGCTGAGCGTTGAATTTCTAAGCTAAAATTATCCAATAACGAAGTATCAAGTTGGTTTTCCTGTAGATCACGTAATCGAGAAAAACCACGTAAGCGTCGTGAGAAATACAGCTGATTATCATGAATAATCGTCAAATTAATTTCTTGGTGATCCTGCTGAGCAATTAACATTTGGGTACTTTTTCGGTCATCCGCGTTGGTATTAAATAGATTAGCTGTCGCTAACTCCTCAATACCGATAGTGACCAGTTCAAGTTTTGCTTGCTGTATTGCCGTCACAATTAATTCAACCAAATTTTTCGGACAATAAACCAGATTAATTTTATTTTGGTTCGGTACCGAAAAATAATCAAATACGACGGTATCGATCGCTTCATTAATAAATTCTTTCGCGATGAAAGGTAATGAACTGGAAATTTCATCATCAGGCACATTTGGCTTATCAATTTGTAATAACTGATACAGTTGATTCGACAGTACCACATGGCAAGTCGCAGCCTGTAGATTATGTTTTGAAATCATATCACTGAGCGTTTTAACTAGTTCCGAAACATCGTTAAACGCTGCTGAATCAAGCACTGAAATAGCATTATTACCCGCTGACAAGGCACAAATATCAACGCGCTGTTTAGCGATAAAAACACCCAGTTTTGCTTGTGTATTACTATTTTTTAACCAGGGTATACGCATAAAATTCTATTGCACCTAAATAAATGAATACTAAATTATAAATCACTTGATAGCCATCATACTTTAATCAGCTTTAAGTAGTAAGCAAAGTGTGAGATTAGCACAATTACAGCACTTTAAAATAGTAAAATTATCACTGCAAAGTAACTTTATGGTTCAGCCAATACACTGACTTTATTACAAAAATAACCTTGCGCGCCATAAACACCAAGTTTATTAAGAGCATCCCATTCACCTTTAGACTCAACACCAACAGCAACCACACTGGTGGCCAAGTTAACCGTTCCACCAAGAATACTTCGAATAGCTAATTGATTGATTTGGCGTTTGTGTAGATCACGTACTAAACTCGGATGGATCTTAATAACATCCACATTTAATTTCTTAATATAAGATGAATCAACCACATCCTGACCAACCATATCCACTGCAATACAACAGCCAAGTGCTTTCAGGTTTTTCACCGGTTCTAATAACATCTCCAAATTACGATTAATTTGATATTCATGGATCTCAAAATACAATAATGAACGCAAGGCTGCAGGTAAGCGAATAATGTCTAAATACACGGCACGCATAAAACGTTTATCTAAATAACTCTGAATATCTAAGTTTATCCCGCAAGCAATAGGCTCACTCGTCTCGATAATAGAAATTGCATGCTCAACAGTCAGACGGTCAATACGTTTCAATACACCACATTTCTCAGCCATCGGTAAAAAGACCCCGGCATGAACCCATTCATTATTTTCATCTTGTAATCTTGGATAAATTTCATGACCTAATACCTGATTATCGGCCATGCTTAGAATTAATTGCTGCTCATAATGAAAGGCATTATTTTTAAAGGTTTGTTCAAACAAACCGCGCCACCTTACGGTACCTTTTGCATAGACTGGTGTCTGCTCATCTTGTTCATACAAAAACCAACCTGAGCAGCCTTGTAACACCGCAATTTTTAAAGCTTGATCAACGTTTTCTAATACCTCTTCAGCCTCTTCGCCATAATTATAGATAGCGACACCGGTATAAAATAATTCATCACAATCGACAGGCGTTGATAAACCCACTCTGGTTAGCAGTTTATACAATTGCTTCATTACAATTTCAGATTCAGGGCCTGTGATCCTAGGTAACAAAATAATAAACTGATCACCGCGGTAGCGAGCAAGCACAGAGTCAGTAAAACGATCGACAAATTTGCTTAACAGCTCACTGACCGATTTAACCATTTCGTCGACACTTGCCACACCATGATCATAATTTAATTGCGATAACTCATAGAGTTCAATCTTGATAATGGTACCCGCGATAACACCGGGATCGGATAACATAGCTTCTAATTGATTTAAAAAGAAATCACGATTACCAATACCAGTAGATGCGTCAACAAAGGCATTGGTACGCATATAAGAATCAAAACGACTGCGCTCTTGCTTGGTATCTTCGAGGTCTGCAATTAACTTATCAAATGCACGACTGGTTGCTTTGGGCCACTCGGATTCAGAGCCAACTGCCACTTTAAGATGATCACCATTGAGGATCTTGTAACTGCGCGTTGACAACAATTCAGCGCCATACATACCCTTTTTAAGCAGCCGAATTGCAATAACTAACCCGAACAAAGCAATAACGAGGCCCGACCCCACTCCGGTTAATAATTCCGGCGGGTATTCCATCGCATAATACGGCGATAGCATCACCACTTTAGCTTTAAAATCGCTATTTGCTTTCAACTCAAAATGGTATTCCTTCAAGAACGAATTGACGGCAAAGGTATCTGGCGTTAGCGCCCTAAAGTCGTAACTGACAATACCGTTTTTTTCGACGCTGAGTTGTAATACCGAATGTGCTCGTAATAATTCAGGCAACCAGAAAGCAAAACGTGGTTCGCTATCTTCCATTGCCAATTGCTCATCCATTACATCGATCAATCGAGAAATATTTTGCTTTTGGGTTTCAATCGCCAGACCACGTAAACTAACGCCGCCGCCAAGCAGTACCACACCTACCGATGAGAGCACACAAAAAATAATAAAACCAATCAGTTTATTGGTAAATTTCATATATTCTTATACATCCCTATATCAGAATTTCATGATGAAAACACAAATTATGGTAACGGCAACAGAAGGCCGATATAGTTAATTATTCTACTGTATTCTGCCATTAATAACATATAAAAAACTAATATCATGTGGTCTTAACATAATAAAAATATCAAAGCTGTCACTAAGCATAGATAATTATCGATCACTCCATATCACCAAATACAAAAAAACCCCTATAAATAGGGGTTTAGATTAATATAACTTAATTTATGTATACGTTTTAATTTTTGGAAAACTAGAACGGGATATCATCATCAAAATCAGCAGACGGTTCGTTGAAACCTTGCTGCGGAGCTTGCTGTTGAGGTGCTGCAGCTGGAGTTTGCTGTTGTGGAGCATAACTTTGTTGCTGTGGCGCCTGTTGTTGTGATTGCTGCTGTGGCTGTTGGTTATAACCACCTTGTTGTGGTGCAGCTGCTGGCTGTTGTGGCTGACCCCAACCTGCATTTTGGTTCTGTTGCTGTTGTGGCTGCTGATTATAACCGCCACCTTGCTGCTGTTGTTGACCGCCTTGACGAGCACCAATCATTTGCATTACACCGTTAAAACCTTGTACTACAACTTCTGTAGTGTAACGGTCTTGACCATTTTGATCTTGCCATTTACGTGTTTGTAATGCGCCTTCAATATATACCTGTGAACCTTTACGTAAGTATTCACCAGCAATTTCAGCTAGCTTACCGAATACAGCAACACGGTGCCATTCGGTTTTCTCACGCTGTTCGCCAGTTTGCTTATCACGCCATGATTCACTTGTCGCAATTGTTAGATTGGCAACCGCGCCACCATTTGGAAATGAGCGGATTTCAGGATCATTACCTAAATTACCAAGAATAATTACTTTATTTACGCCACGACTGGCCATGCTAGCTCCTGTGCTGTTCACGAACCAGGTTCAAAGCCTGGTCTATTTCAAAATCTTTGGTCGCTTTTAAATAAGCAACCTGCTCTTCTAATACTACTACAGCTTCATTAATACCGGAAAGCGATATTAGCTTTTCGGCGATTAATTCAGCTTCTCTTTGGTTTGCGATCGTCACAGCGATAGTATGCGCCTTGACTTGACCGACATTTTCTAAGCCCAAAGAAATAACAAACCACACTATCATTACCGCAGCAATGATAAAAAATAAACCTTGTGAACCCAATTGAGAATATAAACTGCCCGCAATAATACCGCCACAAAATGCACCGGCAAATTGTGATGTTGAATAGATGCCCATTGCCGACCCCTTTGCACCAGCCGGCGCCGACATCGAGATCATCGCAGGTAATGAGGCTTCTAAAAAGTTAAAGGCGGTAAAGTACAAAATAATAGCCAGTGCAAACAACCACACGCTGCCACTTGCAAAACCCATTACACACAGCGCAAGGCCCATTAATGCAATCGCAAATAAGAAAAATTGTTTATTCATTTTCTTTTTCGCAGCAATAATCAACATAGGTACCATAAGTACAAATGATAGCAGTAATGCCGGGAAATATATCCACCAGTGGTGCTCACCAACTAGTCCTGCCGCCTCTAATTCAAATGGCAATGATACAAACACAGCCGTCAGGGTTAAGTGTAATAAAAAGATACCAACATCAAGGCGTAATAATTGTGGGTCTCGCAACATGGCTCTTAGCTTGTTGCTATTGGTACTGGCATCACCAGCAGGCGCTTTGGTTGTCGAGTTCGGTACAATATAATGCACCACCAGCATACCAACAATAGCCAGTGCCGCGGTAACAAAGAAAATGCCTTTAAGGCCGATCCACTGTGCTAATACCGGTCCCGCCACCAGCGAAAAAGCAAATGACAATCCGATACACATACCAATGACAGCCATCACTTTCGGACGTTGTTGCTCACGGGTTATATCAGCAGCGAGCGCTAGAATGGCACTGGCAACAGCACCTGTTCCTTGCAATATACGCCCAAAAGCTACACCGTAAACAGAATCAGCCATACCAGCAACGATACTGCCTAAACAAAACAACCCTAAACCTGCAATAATTACTGGCTTACGACCGATACGGTCAGATAGTTGCCCCATCGGAATTTGCAATATCGCTTGGGTTAATCCATAAGCACCAATGACGATACCGACCCAAAGTGGCGAGTAACCAATTAAATCGCGTCCATAAATAGCAAAAACTGGCATGATCATAAATAAGCCAAGCATTCTTAAACCAAATACCAATGCTAACGATACCGCTGTTTTTTGCTCTAATTTAGATAAAGCTACATTATCCATAATTAATCCATCAACCCCTTAATATTTACAGCGCCATGTTAACACGTGATCCCAGCTGACAATAAAAATTTATTGCAAACAACCACAATGACATTCGCCATGCTTTAGTATTAACAAAAAACAAAAATAACCGTAAAACACCAAGTTAGTAATACCTAATGAAATAAAACGCCAAAATATTCCGCTAACACAATGAAAATAAAAGTTTTACATAAGATTAAACCATCAATATAGCTAAAAGATAAAAGTATGAGTCGAGGTAAAACTAAATGCCAACTTGACTCATTTATGCCACCCCGATATGTTAGCTACAGTTAACAACTGGTTAACATATGATTTATAGAGAGGTTAACTTACGCTCTCCACTAGAGGTTAATACTTTAGTACCAAGCCGTATTGAACTTAGGTATTACATTTAACACTTTAATTAAGTCATTAGCTAAGTTTAATCGCTTTATAATGCTATTAAGCATAGATATGGATATCACCACACAAACTAAAGGATTTAGTCATATGTCGGATTACCCAAATGTAGTACTGCTGTCTCAGCCTAGTCTGCAAGTTGCCACGTTAGTCTCTTGCTTAAGAGCCAAACTCGATATACCAGTGCAACAGCTGCGTGAAGTAGCCGAAGTTGAACGGATCTCGATTGATGACAACTTATTATTACTCGTTGATACAGATAATCTCAGCAGTACTTCACAAGAACAACTGAAAAACAAATTAAAGCAATATCACGGTATGTTTCGGTTAGCATTAATTAATTTAAGTGATGATACCACGATGGAAAACATTTCCACTTGGCCATCTATATTCGGCGTATTTAATAAACGCGATGAACTCGATGTCGTATGCAAAGGCATAGAAAAGATCACCGAAGGTGAATTCTGGATGCCAAGACGCACTCTTAGCTCCTTGATCTCAATTTATCGCTCAACTAAAGCCGTTGATTTAGACAGAAAACCAGAACTGACAACACGTGAACAAGAAATTTTACGTCAGTTAATGACAGGCTCATCCAATTTAGAAATTGCCGATGCGTTATATGTCAGTGAGCACACGATTAAATCACACTTATATAACGTATTCAAAAAAATCAAAGTCAAAAATCGCCTGCAAGCGGTATCATGGGCAAAAGAAAATCTCATCTAACCCATTAGAGCGCTAAAACAGCACACTGTTAAGTAACTGCCTTAGACTAAAATTCCTTAAAAACCATATCTAATATGGTTTTTTTATATTTAAATGTAATAATTTTGAAACCGCGAACACTGGAAATGTTTCTTTTTTGTTAAAACCATGGTACTTCTAATACTAAGTAATGAGAACGTATGGATACGTGACCTTATAGCTCAGCATTCAAAGGATCTGAAGTGGAGCAAAAATACGAGACGCACAGCGGGCTTCTGCAAGGAGGCCAAGACGAAATTGATCTGACACATCTAGTTAATATAATTAGACGTGCATTCTTACGGATCTGCGTTTTCACTACCCTGGTAGCCATTATTGCCGCTGTATTTATATCCGACCTGCCGCCGATTTATAAAGCCAGTACCGTTTTGCAATTACAAATACAACAAGCTAAGCCTATTGCCATCCAAGGCGTGTTGCAAAACGATGTAAACAATAAAGATTACTTTCAAACTCAAATAGAGATCTTACGTTCCGATTTAATCACCGAAAAAGTCATTAGTAAGTTAACCTTATTCCAGCACCCTTATTACACCCAGAATAAACCACGCACTAAATTCACCGAGATATTGCATCACCTAAAAAATAGCCTGTCACCAACAACCTCAGTACCTGTCATTGACCCGCAAGCTTTTATTGGCCAGATAAAATCAGCAGTCCATGTTGGTCTGATTAAAAACACCCCGTTACTGACCATCAGTTACGAACATTACTCCGCGGAGTTGGCTGCATTAATCGCCAATGCTTATGCCGATGTATATATTCAGCATAATCGTGATTTTCGGGTGCAGCAAACCGTAACCGCATCACTTTGGCTCAAGGAAGGCGTACAGGTACTCAAAGATAATTTGAATTTAGCAGAAAGTAACCTGAGCCATTTTCTGCAGCAAGAAAACTTAATTAATGATAGCGGTATTAATAATTTCACCACCACAGAATTACAAAACCTCACCACAAAATTAAATACCATCAGAAGTGAGTTAATAAGCGCGCAAACCTTATACCGACAAGTCAATCAAGCGCAAGATCTAGATTTACTCACCTCGACATCAATCAAAGCACTATCGAATCAAGCCGTGATCGTAGAGTTAAGAAACGATTATACCCGCGCCAAAAATAATATTGCTGAACTATCGAAACGCTATGGTCCGCTTCACGATAAAATGATCCACGCTAATGCCCAGCTCAGTGTCGCAGAAGATAATGCCCAAACAGCACTGCAGCAACTGGCGCTCGGCTTTAAAAAAAGCTTAATCTTACTCGAACAAAATGAATCCGCGGTAATTGCCGCATTAGAAGCAAAAAAAGCCGATCACCGCACCCTGATAAAACAAAAAGCACGATATAAAGAACTCAATCGCGAGTTAACGTCTAGTAATGAACTCTATAATATGTTTTTGATGCGGTTAAAAGAAACCAGTTTAACCAATGATCTTAATCTATCAACGGTCACCATAACCGATGTTGCCAAAACACCACGTTCCCCTTTCAAGCCCAAGCGGGCATTGATATTGGTATTAGTGATCCTGTTAACGCTGATGCTATTAGTAGCACATGCGCTAATCACGGCATTATTTTTTGTCAACCAAGACAATCTGAAAAGTTTATCAGTGCCATTATTAGGCTCACTGCCAAATTTGAACGCAATAGATAAAAAATTCCATCAACAGTCTCCACAACAATTATTTCTGACCAACAGCATGATCTTTGAAGCCACCCAAAGTTTACGCACATCACTACAGCTATCAGCGAGAACCAAAAAACAACAAATCATTATGGTCACCTCAAGCACCATAGCTGAAGGTAAAAGTACCTCAGCTATTTATCTCGCTATGGCATTAGCACAATCTCATAAAACCATTATTTTAGAAGCTGATATGAGAAAACCATCGGTAAGGAAAAAAATGGGGATCCCCAATAACCAAAAGGGATTGGTTGATATTTTGACCAAAAGTGGCAATTTAAATAGCTATATCTGGCATGATCAACAATCAAAATTAGCCGTGCTTTCTGCTGGTGAGTTAACCGATAGTCCGTCAAATTTATTAAGTTCAACACGCTTCGCCAGCTGCCTAGCCATTTTAAGAGCGCAATATGATTATATTATTATTGATTCACCACCCAGCCAGTTAGTCAGTGACGCATTAATTATTGGTCAACATTCTGATTTTAATATTTTAGTTACCCGCTCCAATAAGTCTAAAATTGGCGATCTCAACAATACTATCGAGTTGCTGGCAAAACATGGTATCGCTGCCGATGGCATTATATTAAATCAAGAATCATTAAAAAACGATAAACGCTATCAGTACCAGTATCAATATCAGAAGGAGGCTGCACTGGCATCATAGCCGTGCTGAATCACCAATGTTAATGTTACGTTATTTATTATGCACCTCATGTTCAGCGCCATTTTACTTATTTGCAGCTGCGTCTGCAGCACCTTCCGACCTGACCGATTTAGGCATTGAAATAATACCCAGTCTGGCGGTTAATTATAAACACGACGACAATATCACTAATGTAAATAATAACAAGCAAGCCTCTAATCTAGTTGAAATAATGCCAGCATTACGTATTGAAGCGGAAAGGTATAATAATCAGTTTTCATTAAGTTATAACGCAACCCAAAGCTTATACAGTGATAATAAAGCCAGTAATTATACCGATCACACATTACAAACAGACATTAGTCGCGCAATGAATAGCCATCATCAATTGGCATTATCATATCAATTTGACCTTAGCCACGATGCGGCTAACACAGGTATATCAGAAGGTAATGAGCAAGCAATAGAACCAGCTATTTTTTATACTCAGGATATCTCGCTTAACTATCGCTATGGTAGCCAATCTTCAACACTCACCTTTGCACCTAGGCTTAGTTTTAATAATAAGCGCTACGATGAGGGCAATAGAAATTACAGTCCTTTGGCTGATTTTAACGAGTATGACTACGGCCTTGCGCTCTATTATCGTCTTGCTGCCAGCCTTAACTTATTAGTTGATATCAGTAACAAGGTAACTAATTACCAAGACAGCAGTAACTCAAAAGACAGTATCAATAGCCTACTCTATAGCGGCATCAACTGGGATATTAGTGGTAAAACACAGGGCAGTATTAAACTCGGTTATGACAAAATTAATTTTACCGATAATAGCCGCGGGTCTAACACCACCCCGAGTTGGGATATAGGTATTCGCTGGTCGCCAAAAACGTACTCCATATTCAACATCAATGCCAGCCAAAAAATCACTAATGCTGTCATAGCGACAGACAGTATAAAAGAGAATGTTAGCTCGGTTAACTGGCAACACGCTTGGCGTTATAATTTATCTACGTCACTGGCTTACCAACATGTTAATGAAACGTACTTACACAGTACGCGTGAGGATAACAGCAACAGCATCAATATCGCGCTGTCTTATAAATTAAGGTATTGCCTAACATTGGGGCTTAGCTATGAGTATGAGATGAAATCATCATCAGATGTTCGCTTAGGTTATGACAAGAATATTTATGGCTTAACCAGTCGCTTGGTATTTTAACTTTAAGGAGTATTTTAATGAAAGGATTCATGAAATTACATCGTATTATACTGGTGACGCTGCTGTTGTTAAGCAGTCAAACCATGGCGCAAGAACAGGAACCACACAATTATAAACTGGGGGCTGGCGATAAGATCGCGATTAAGGTTTATGGCGAAGCAGATCTCAGTATGGCGGTATTGATTGATACATCAGGCAGCATTGATTACCCCTACCTTGGCGAAATTCACGTTGTCGGGTTCACACCAGCTGAAATCAAACAAAAAATTTATAGCAGATTAAAAGGTCCCTACCTGATCTCACCTAAAGTAATGGTGAGTATCGCTTCATTTCGCCAATTTTATATTAAAGGTGAAGTAAAACGCCCTGGGGGATACCCATTTAGGCCCGGATTAACGGTCGATAAAGCCATTGCGCTCGCCGGCGGTTTCACCGAGCGCGCTGCAAGACAATCTATTATGCTGTCGAATAATAGCAACCTCAAGCAAGCACATAAGGTGACAACTGATGATCATGTCTCACCTGACGACATTCTTAATATTGAACAGAGTTTCTTCTAAAGTAATGCCTAACAACTCCTAGTATGCGATACTGACTGATTATTTTATGTAGTGTGAGTTATGTATGGATCAAATCATTGTTCGGGGCGCACGCACCCATAACCTTAAAGATATCAATGTTGAACTGCCGCGCGATAAGCTAATTGTGATCACAGGGTTATCGGGTTCTGGCAAATCGTCATTAGCATTTGATACGCTTTATGCAGAAGGTCAACGTCGTTATGTAGAATCACTTTCTGCTTATGCCAGACAGTTCTTATCCTTGATGGAGAAGCCTGATGTCGACCATATCGAAGGTCTGTCACCAGCTATCTCGATCGAGCAAAAGTCCACATCCCATAACCCACGCTCAACGGTCGGCACCATTACCGAGATCTATGATTACCTGCGCTTGTTATTTGCTCGTGTTGGTGAGCCTCGTTGTCCAATCCATAATGCCCCATTAGCAGCGCAAACCATTACTCAAATGGTGGATCATGTGTTGGAACTAGAGACCGGCCGTAAACTTATGTTACTCGCGCCGATCGTGAAAGAGCGTAAAGGTGAGCATGTTAAAACCCTGGCCAGTTTAGCCAGTCAGGGTTATATCCGTGCCCGTATTGATGGTGAGGTCTGTGATCTGTCCGATCCACCAGCCTTAGATCTACATAAAAAACACACTATTGAGGTTGTGATCGATCGCTTTAAAGTACGTGATGATCTGCAACTGCGACTGGCAGAATCTTTTGAAACCGCACTTAATATGTCTGGTGGCACCGCTTATATTACCGATATGGATGATAGCGATGCTGAACCGATCGTCTTTTCGGCTAACTTTGCTTGCCCACATTGTGGGTACAGCATGGCAGAACTTGAGCCAAGGATCTTCTCGTTTAATAATCCTGCCGGCGCTTGCCATACCTGTGATGGTTTGGGTGTACAACAATACTTCGATCACGATCGTATTATTATCAACGCAGATCTAAGCCTGTCAGGCGGCGCGATCCGCGGCTGGGATAAACGTAACTTTTATTACTTTCAAATGCTCACCTCACTGGCTAAGCATTATAAATTTGATCTCACCAAGCCGTTTAATTCACTCTCTGACGAAGTACAAGGTTACATTCTGCAAGGCAGTGGCGAGCAAGAGATTGAGTTCAATTATGTCAACGATCGTGGTGATATTGTCATTCGTCACCACGCTTTTGAAGGTATCATTCCGAACATGCAGCGCCGCTATAAAGAAACCGAATCCAATGCGGTGCGTGAAGAACTGGGTAAATACTTAACCACTAAATCTTGCGAAACTTGTTCTGGTTCGCGACTACGCCAAGAAGCACGCCACGTTTATATTCAAGAAACAACACTACCCGAAGTTGCACGCATGGCGATTGGTGAAGCCTTCGACTTCTTTGCAGGTATGGAATTGACCGGTCAGAAAGGTCAGATTGCCGAGAAGATCCTCAAAGAAATTGGCGATCGCCTGGGTTTCTTAGTTAATGTCGGTCTTAATTATTTAAGTCTAGAACGTAGCGCTGATACCTTATCCGGTGGTGAAGCACAGCGTATTCGTCTTGCCAGTCAAATCGGTGCAGGACTAGTCGGTGTCATGTACGTACTCGATGAACCATCGATCGGCTTGCATCAACGTGATAATGAACGCTTATTGCAAACCCTGATCCACCTGCGTGATCTTGGTAATACCGTGATTGTTGTTGAGCACGATGAAGATGCGATCCGCGCAGCAGATTATGTCCTTGATATAGGTCCTCGTGCCGGTGTCCATGGTGGTGAGATCGTCGCACGCGGTAATGTCGATGATATTTTAAAAAGTAAAAACTCGCTGACAGCCGATTACCTCAGTGGCCGTAAAGCGATTGAGATCCCCGCGCAACGTACCCTATTGACCGATAAATGGGTTCACCTTAAAGGGGCGACAGGTAACAACCTCAAAAATGTCGATCTATCTATTCCCGTAGGTGTGATGACTTGTGTCACCGGTGTATCTGGTTCAGGTAAATCAACAC
>Ga0209291_1002909_pt1 | contig 13304 bp, 12 predicted proteins | sample GOMGulsemesocosm_FD_184633 | JGI IMG/M metagenome (GOLD analysis project Ga0209291, IMG submission 184633) | Methane-oxidizing microbial communities from mesocosms in the Gulf of Mexico - GOM9B Gulf of Mexico (SPAdes) (version 2) | ecosystem: Environmental > Aquatic > Marine > Cold seeps...
AGCTGGTTAGAATACATGCCTGTCACGCATGGGGTCGCGGGTTCGAATCCCGTCCAGACCGCAAAATAGCAAAAAGCTCCAAGAAATTGGAGCTTTTTTATTTCCATCCATTTTAATTATACTCTTTTAGATTTTGAATAACCAGGAGTCATGGATCAAGCCTACAAGTTGTGTTTAAACAAATATTGTAGTTAATCTATATAGGAGAATTCTACGTTTTTAACATCTCTAAATCGCGCTCTAAAGGCCTTTATTTGGTGTTAAAGCTTTTGATTCTGGCTAATCGTAATTATGCCTAGGTTTTACTTAGTATGATTAAATATCCAAGATAGATTTGGCATAACTTATATGCTTTTCTAAATCAATACTATTATTGAAAACAACTTTTGGTTTTTGTGATCCATTTTGTGTTCACTTATTACTTGATTTGTGGAGTAGGCGGGGGTTTTATTTCTGTACTCTACGATTGTTATGCCGTTGAAAAAATTGACTATCAATTTAATTAATTATGCAAGATTGTCTATTGGTACTTATGTTAGTGCTTTTCTTAATTTCAATTAATGGGGTTTTTGAAATTGTTTTGGATTCAACGTTAAATGTAATCGATATTGATTTAGATGTAATGGATATTTTTTATTCAAATGCGGATAATAGTATTATTAATAATCCAATGCTTGAAAAAATTGAATCTGTTGAAATGTTTAATATGCTTGGTCAATGGGTATACAAATTTAATAGCTTATCAAACAACAGTGTTTACACGCTTAAAACTGCTTGTTTGAGTACTGACGGATACATTGTAAGTGTGAAAACGTTAAGTGGGGATGTGAGTATAAAAGTACTTGTGAAAGTATAATGTAGCTTAATGTTGTATTAAGAGCTTTACCAAAAAATTCTTAATACAACATTAGGTGAAATTCCAGTCCCTTTAATGTCGCTAATGTTCAGTTCATTAGATGCGGTATTTGAAAATCGAATGTCTTTATTAATAGTATTATTTCGGTTATATAGGTTAAGTACAGAAAAGCCTAAGCGGTACTTTATTCTTTTGTTTTTATGAGGTCTAAAATTATATACCGCGGAAAAATCTAATCGATGATAAACATGTAAGTTTTCGGTGTTTAAACTCTCATAGGAATGCGTTTTACTGCCGTCAGGATTAGTTATAGTATTTATTTGAGTGTATGGTTTTCCATTATGCCATAACCATCCCAAAGAGAAATCTATCTTTTTCCATTTGTAAAAGTGTGACCATTTTATGGTATGATTAATATTTACATTACTTGGGAATGGATTACCGTTATTAAGTTCTGGAAATCGGTAGTTTGCACTATTAAAAGAGTAGGATAGCCAAGTATTGTAGCTTTTTAATTGCTTTTTTAAAAATAAGTCAACTCCTTGAATACTTGAGCTTCCGATTTGATATTTGTAAACTGCTTGGTTGTTGAGGTCAAAATCTAAAGAATTAATATTATTTGTTTTCTTAAAATAGGCTTCAAAATCTACAATCCATTTGTTTTTACTGTAATTAGCGCCAATAGTGTATTGATAACTTGTTAAAACGGGAAAGTCATTTGTGTTAGATAATGCCCAAATATGATTTTCTAATGATAAATTACTAATTACGGATTCCTGTACTTGGTTTACATACTGACTTTTATACTCTATAGATGCATTAATACTAAACTCAGGAATTACAAATTTTTGAAGAACCGCCCTTGGTTCAACATAAAACTTTGATGAACTACTGTATTTATTTGCTCTAAGACCAATAGTAAATAAATGATCTTTAGGTTTGTTTACCTGATATTCAGTATAAATACTATTTGAATTGGTAGTATCATTAGCATCGTCTAGTAGTATAGTTGCGTTGGGGGTAGTGTTTTTAAAAGCATATTTGAAATTTTTGTTTGAAAACTGATACCCAAAATTTATTTGTTTATATTCTGCAAGGTCATACTTGATATTTAAATTAACACCAAAATCTTTAATTTGGTTGTCTTTAGTGTTTGTAGATGTACCTATATTTGATTCGTTGCTAAATTTGTAGCTTAAAGAATATTCCGAAAGATAGGCGTCTACTTGATGACTAAGGTGCTTTGACCATTCTTTCTCCCATTCTATATTATACCCCTCGTTCTGGGTTTTTAATATATCAGTATATAAATTATCAATATTAGAACTAAATGCAGAAAAATTTAAAAAGTCTTTATTGGATATGTGATTGAATTTAATGAGATCCTTGTTTGTAGCCTTTAAAGCAGCGTTTATAGTGTAGTCATAAAACCAAAATATATTTTTTGATTTACTGAAGTCTAAACTTTTATCGAATATTTTAGTGTTTTGAAAAATATGAGTCGCGTAGTTTTTAAAAGTAAATGTTTTATAAAAATCAGCATACGATCTACGGCCAGATACTAAAACAGAGAATTTATCTTTTACTAACGGAATGTCAAGGTAGGCGTCACCATGAAGCATATTAAACCCAGCTCCTCCAGTAGTTTTTTTTGAAGGCTTGTAATTACTGGTAATATCAATAACACTGGAAACGCGCTCTCCATATTTAGCACTCGTTCCTTTATTGATAAAGTTTACTTTATCCGTTATATATGGGTTAAAAGCAGAAATTGCACCAAAAAGGTGCGAGCTGTTATAGGTTTTTATGTTATTCCAAAGCACAAGGTTTTGATCAGAATTTCCTCCACGAACATGAATACTATTTACCGTTTCATTTAAATTACTTACTCCAGGCATTTGGTGAATACTTTCTAGAATATCAGGTTCAATCAACCCGGGTAATAATTGTAGTTTTTTACTATGTAAAGTGGTTTGTTTAACATTTTTTGAAATACCACTTGTTAAGTATTCACTGATAACAATCTGGTCTAGAAGTGCTGCTTTTTCTGTTAAACTAATGGTAATACAATTTGGGTATACACAATCGGCAGCACTAATAATACTGTTTTTAATTCCAAAGGAACTGATTTCTATTTTGGAATTGTAAGGGATATTATTAATATGAAAAGCACCATTGTCGTCACTTGTATAAAACCTGTTGCCTATTTGAAGGATTGCATTTGAAACCACTTCACTATTGCTTAATAATTGACCGCAGATAGAAATTAAGTCCTCTTTATTAAAGGATGAAATAACAATATTGGATTTATCTATGAGCTCAAATTTTAAACTAGTTTGAGAGGATAGTGTTAATAGCAATGCTTCAATACTAATAATATCATCTAATATAATAGATGCCTTTTTAGAGTCAATTATAGTGTCGGTATATGAAAAATGAACTTGGTAATAATGTTCTATTTCAGGTAGTATTATGCGTAAAGAATCTTGCTCAAAAACAGTTTGTTTTTGAGCAAAAGTATAGGTTGAAAAAAGTAAAGCGAAACACCATAATAGGAATTGCTTCATAGTTGTCGTTTAGTCTTCTAAAATGACACTATTCCCTTGAATAGTATATTTCAAATTTACTGACTTTAAAACAGTTTTTAGCGCAATTTCTTTATTATCATTTGGGAAAGACCCTGTGAACAATACTGAATCATTAAAAGTGTTATATTCAAATTGTAATTCGTACTGCTTTTCTAAAGCTCTCAATACATATTTGATAGGAGTGCTTTTAAAGACCGACTTTTGGCTCATCCATTCAGGACGTGTGTTATTGAAATTTAGTGTTATGGCATCGTGGTTTTTTATGTTCTGATAACCTAATGATGGTGTTAAGTTGCGTACACTAGCATTTGTATAGTCTTCAACTTTTACTTTTCCTTCATAACAAGATACTTTAAATAAGTCTGTTATGGCTTTTACATTAAATTCGGTTCCTAAAACACTTACTTCTCCTTGAGAAGTTTTAACGGTAAAAATATTTCCTTTTTCAACGTCGAAAAAGGCTTCTCCTTCGAGTTTTAATGTTCTATTGTTGTTCCAGTTTCGTTCGTTAAATTCAATAGAAGATTTGGAATTTAATAATACTTTTGAGCCATCAGGTAATTCAAAGGCCAACTGTTTCCCAAAGTCACTTGAATAAACTGTAGCGCTGAAAAAGTTAATATAGGCAAAGAGTCCAATAAGTAAAATTATGGAGGCTGCAACCCCTAATTGCCACCAGTTTTTAGAAGGTGTTTTAGTAGAAGTGCTGTTTCCTGCATTTCTATTTTCTTTAATGTTTAGAAATACTTCATTTAAATTATAAGATGGGGCTTGTAATTTATCCGTTCCTTTAATGATGTTCACATAGGTGTCATAGTGCTTAGAGGCTTTGAATTGAGTTAATTCATCCTCTGAAAGCTCATTGTTTAGCCATCGTGATAAGAATATGTCGTCTAGTTTTTTCATTTTCATTTATTCGTTTCCAATTACATAACGTTTTGGAAATAGAATACCCTACCTTCTTAGGGGATATTTTCTATTTCAATTCTTAATTTTAATAAGGCTTTGTGCATTAGTTTTTCAATTGCCTTAACGGAAACACCTGATAACTCAGCTATTTCTCTATATGTTTTTTTCTCTATTCTGTTTAATAAAAAAACTTCTCGTTGTCGTTCCGGTAAAGAAGATATAGCGTTTTCTAATTTAGCCATAAACTCTTTTTCTTCTAAAATATATTCAGGAGATTCATTAGTGCTGTTGTGATTAATGTTTTTTACCTCTTTTTGATGTTTTAGCTTTACAGCGTTATGACGAAATAAACTGGTACTTTGGTTAATCGCAATCCTGAATAAATAACTTTTAGCGGTTTCAAGAGTAACTTTGGTACAATTATTCCATAGTTTAATGAAAGAGTCCTGTACAATGTCATCTATGTCTTCAATGCCTCCATATTTATAATACAGAAAGTTTCTTAACAAAGTAGCATTAGTGTTAAAAAATGCTTGGAAGCTTTTTTCTTTACATAAACCAGTATCGTTATTTTTAGAGTCAGGCATATAATTTTGGGGTAAAATATTTAATCGTTAAGAAGTGCTAAAGCTAGCGGATATTTTATCAATTTCAAAAAATATTTTTTTTATGGGTAGGGTAAATAGGTGTAGAAGTGTTTTATAAGTATACAAACAAATAGTTTTGTTTTGTATTAAGTTAAGTTTTAAGTTGGTTTTAGGTAAAAGAGGTTGTTGAATTAATATATCAACCTCTTTTTTTTTAACTGTTAATCAAAAAAAATAAATTATAATTACCCGAATTACCCCCTGATTAAAAAAAAACAGCATTTACTCGATGCTGTTTTTTTTTTGTTTTAGAAGCCTATTATTGCTCTAGCAATTAAAATGTAAATAAGTATCCCAAAGATGTCATTACTTGTGGTAATAAAAGGTCCGGTAGCTATGGCTGGGTCAATGCCTCTTTTGTCTAGAAATAAAGGAATAAATGTACCTATTACTCCGGCAACAATAATTACACTGAATAATGATATTGAAATTGCAAGTGAGGTTTTAAATCCTTCATCTGTACTAAGCGTATAAATAAATAACAGGATTGAGAGAATAATTCCATTTACGATAGCCAAAAGTAACTCTTTCCATAGCCGGTTGACTATACTACCTTTTACATCATTATTAGCTAAACCTTGAACAATAATAGCGCTAGATTGTACTCCAACATTTCCTGCCATTGCTGCAATCAATGGTGTAAATAAAAGTAATACATGATGTTCTATGAGTATTTTTTCAAAACCTCCCATTATTGCAGCAGCTCCAATACCTCCAAATAATCCTAAGATTAGCCATGGTAAACGAGCTTTGGTTAGTTGAACAATTGTATCCCCAGCTTCAACATCTTGTGTTAAACCGGCTGCCATTTGGTAATCTTTGTCGGCTTCATCCTTAATAACATCTACAATGTCATCAATGGTAATTTGACCTACCAATCTACCCATTTCGTCCACTACAGGAATGACAATTAAATCGTACTTCTGCATGATGTTAGCAACCTCCTGGTCGTCTTCATCGGTTTTAACAGAAGTGATTTTAGGATTGTAAATATCCTTTATTGGTGTTTTAGTAGAGGTAGTTAATAAACTTTTTAAGGACAAACGGCCTTTTAAAATATCGTCTTGATCAACGACATATATGGTATGTACTTTCTCAAAAGCTTCTGCTTGTTTACGCATTTCTTTAACGCAATGCATTACCGTCCAGTTGTCCTTTACGGCAATAAGCTCCTTACGCATTAGTCCACCAGCAGTATCTTCGTCATAGCGTAAAAGATCTACAATATCTTTTGCGTGTTCTACATCTTCTAGTTGTGAAATTACCTCTTCCTTTTTTTCTTTAGGAAGGTCAGCAATAATATCTGCAGCATCATCAGTTTCAAGCTCGTCAATTTCTTCTGCAATTTCTTTTGAAGAAAGTGATTTTAGTATTTTATCACGAACATCATCATCTAATTCAGCAATGATTTCAGAGGTAAGTTCACTATCAAGTAGTTTGATAATATAAACCGACTGGTCAAAATCTAACTCTTCAAGAATTTCAGCTACATCTGCATGGTGTAATTCGCTCAATAATTCAGTTAAATGTACATTGTCACCATCGTGAATGTAGTTTTTAATTTGAGCTATAAATGTATGGTCTATTTGAAACTGCATACGATACCAATTTAATCCCACCAGTGGGTTTAATTCTCCGAGGCTTGCCTCGAACGAAAAATGTTATTGTTAATTCATACCTCGTGTGCTTACACCGAGGGTATTGATTATTCTAATGTTGTATTACAAAGATACTTTTTTAACCGAAAAAGTATCTATTGGTTGGCGATGTCTTTTTCTATTAAACAGGTTAGGTCGATAAATTCTTGCACGGAAAGTTGTTCAGGTCTTTTATTAAAAACTTCTAGTGGTCTAATATCATCGGACAACCCAAAACTCTTTAAACTATTTCGCAATGTTTTTCGACGTTGTTGAAAACCAGTTTTAACAACTCTATAAAACAGTTTTTCACTACAAGGTAAGCTATAGTCTTCTTTACGAGTTAATCTCATTACCCCAGAATCTACTTTTGGAGGGGGATTAAAAACATTTGGAGGGACAGTGAATAAGTATTCGGCTTTGTAAAAAGCTTGTGTTAAAACAGATAATATTCCGTAGGTTTTATTACCATGAGTAGCACAAATTCGTTGGGCAACCTCTTTTTGAAACATTCCTGAAAATTCAGGAATCTGCTCTTTCATTTCTAAGGTTTTAAAAACGATTTGAGTTGAAATGTTGTAAGGGAAATTACCAATGATAGCAAAAGGTTCTTGTTTAAATACTTCGTTTAAATTGTATTTTAAAAAATCTTGTTCAATTATTCTGTTACTCAATTTTAAATAATGCGCACCTAAATATTCGACTGATTCAGAGTCGATTTCAATAACATAAGTATCAACATCTTTATCCAGTAAGTATTTGGTTAATACCCCCATTCCTGGACCAATTTCCAACACTTTAGTGTAGTTGTTTTGTATAAGTGTATCAGCTATTTTTTTAGCGATATTTTCATCTTTTAAAAAGTGTTGTCCTAAATGTTTTTTTGCGCGTACCTTATCCATTACTTAATATTTGTTGCAATAATTTGTTCTATTTCTTGCCTGTCTTTTTTTAAAAACCACGATAATTCAATTACATAGGTGTTGTCGTCATGAAAAACTATCTCAGGCTCACTACCACCTTGTCCAGGGATTAATCGCTTAATTTCTGAATATCTAATGTGTTTTCTTTTGTATTTGAATCCTTCATCATTAAATATAAAACCCGGTTTTTTTGAGGTTAACTGCATGAATAAAAATAACAAAGTAAATAACACAAAAATCACATTTAAGGTGTAAAATAACCAAATAGGGATTAGTGCATTAAGTAACATCATAATAAAATTGAATACTAAAACGGAAGTAATCACTGCTGCAAATAGCATTACCGTTTTGATGATGTATAAATATGTTGCTTTAAATTCTTTATGCATGAAATTCTTCTATAATTAGTAATTCAGTTCTGAAGGCTAGCATCTTTGATCCAAATTTGGCAATACCAGCTTCTCTAAGTCTAGGAGCATCTTCAGTATAATAGGCTTGTAAATCCTTGTTACTTATTGCAGTGTATTGTATGGAGTAATTAGTGCCTTCCATTTCTTCTTCTACTATAATTTTAGTCATTTTAGCAGATAAAAATTTCCCTGTTGCAAGAACTTCTTTTATGTGTGGCTTTATCCAAAAAAGCCAGTCATAATGTATACTGTCTTCTACGTTTATGGTAACATTGTAAATAATCATATCACTTATAATTTATGCAAAAATAAGGATTTTTGATACAATAGGTGCTTTATAAATGAGTTTAACTATTGTCTAGTGAATCTCCTCTTAATTTTCGATACATTTTCTGAGCTTCAACAAAATGGATACTATCAGCATGGTTAAAAAGAATTGCCTCAAAATAGTTAATGGCTTTTTCCTTTTCATCAAATTTGTGAAGATGTAAAAAAGCGAGTCTAAACAAGGCATCATCAATTAGTACGCTTTCTTTAAGAGTGTTTATAATACGTTCGTAATTACTGGTTGCTTTTTTGTAATTACCTTGTTGCTCGAGTAATTTTCCTTGTAAAAACAGTACGTTATCTACTATTTTATTTACAGGGTGTTGATTTAGGATGTCGGTAAGTATGGTAATAGATTCCTCTTTTTTGTTTTGAAAAGCGAGTAAATCTGCTTTGGCGTATTTTTTTAAAGCAATATGTAAAGAATCTTCATTAAAATGGTCGTTAATCAGCAAGTGTAAATCCAACGCATCATTAGCAATAAGTTGCGATGTAGATGTTTTTAATACTTTTAATTGTTGTAAAGCCCAGTCAAAATCACCTTTGTAGTAACTGGTTTTGGCAACTTTAAAACGTGCTTCTTGTGATAAAACATTATTTTTTAAATGTCGTTGAATTTTTGAATAATTAATTAGTGCCTGGTTGAATTTGCCGTCGGCTACAAGAATGTCAGCTAATTTCATTTGATACCTAGCTCTTTCAAATTTAGCTAATGACTGGTTTTTGTTTTCTTTTAAAAAGCTGACAGCTGTTGTGATATCATGCTTTTTAAAGGCTAAGAAATGGGCGTACGCTAGTTGTACGTTTAAAGTTTGGCTATTGATACCAAAACTATCTAAAACCATAATGTATTCTTTTGTAATAGTGTTGTATTCTGAAGGAACACTGTTCTGCTCTTTTATATCCAGCAAGTAGGTTAGTACTTTAATTCTTGTTAGCTTTTCAAGTGGCTGCTCATTAATAAAATTAAAAATTGTTATGGCAGTTTCAAAATCACCATGTTCTTTAGTAGTTATGGCAAGATCAAAAATTCTATTTAGTGTTTTTCCTTCCCGTTTAAAAATAGCCTTTTCTTGTGTAAAGGCTTTGTTATATTCCTGTTGTTGTACGAATAACCAGCTTAACTGCTCATTCCAAAATACATCAGGTGTAGCTTGTAGGTTTTTTAATAAGGCGCGTTTTAATAAAATATTATTTTCGCTTTTTGGGTCATCAGTCAAAAATTTGCCAATTAAATTCTGAACTGTAGTGGTTAAGTTTTTGCTTTTTTTGATAAGCTTTAAATAGCTATCAAACATTTTTTCAATTTTATTTTGCTGACCATAAATATTGGCTAGTTGGAAATTGAAGTTTGCGTTTTTGTTTAAGGAAATGGCTTTGTTGTAAGTTGCTTCTGCTTCTTTTAAAAGGCTGTAGTTTTCAAAGCGCTGTCCTATGGTATGTGCGTAATTTGGATTTTCATCAATAACATTTAGTGCTTTGTTGTACGCTTTTCTTGCATTAACACTGTCCTTTTGCAAAGTGTAATTGTATCCTAGTTCAACATACAGTTGTGGTTGCTTGTATTTTTGAGTTAATTTACGCTCTAAGGCATTTTTTGCAATGTTATATTGTTCAAGCTCTTGATGACATTTTATTTTTTTAATAAAGATATCAGTCCTGTGAGGTTGTTTAGCTAATAATTTGTCGTATTCAAGTAAGGCTTTTGTATACTCACTAGAGTTGTAAAAAGTGTCCGCTAATTGGTTGTTTTGACCAAATAGAATAGTGGTTGAAAGTAACAATATGTAAATTAGTAGCTTACCCATATATCAAAAATAAAAAAAAGCGTTCTATTTAATATAACGCTTTTGATAAAAGATATGAATTAGTTGTTATTTAATAAGTAACTTTTTAGGGTGAAGAAGTTGGTTTTAGTACCTTTTTCAAGATGAGTATATGTTTGTAAGGCGCTAATATTCTTCTTTTTACATTAAACTTAGCTTATTGGTAAAGCGTGAAGAATAAAAGCGCTTTTATTAATTAGATATATTTAATACGTATGATGATCAGTTAATTTTAAGCATAGAATAAAAACGGATTGCGTAATGTTATCTAAAAGTTATGGATGTTACCAGAATGTTATCTTATTTTGTTTTGGGTTTCAAAGTTTGATTTATGTAGTACCTTTGGTTGTAGGATACTAATTGATTTAAGGAATGAGTACGGATAGTGTTAAAATTTTATTGGTAGATGATGAACCTGACATTTTAGAAATTGTTGGGTATAATTTATCAGCAGGTGGGTATGAGATATATACTGCTACGAATGGACTTGAAGCAATTGAGGTTGCTAAGAAGGAGTTGCCTGATTTGATAATTTTAGATGTAATGATGCCAAAAATGGACGGCATTGAAGCATGTGAGCAATTAAGAAAGTTGCCAGAGCTGTCAAGTACAATCATTACTTTTTTAACTGCAAGAAACGAAGACTATTCTCAAGTTGCGGGGTTTGATGCTGGTGCAGATGATTACATTACAAAGCCGATTAAGCCAAAAGTATTATTGAGTAAAGTGAAAGGGTTGTTGCGTAGGACATCTGTTAATAAAAGTGATGCAGGGGCATTAAATATTGGTAATTTGGTTATTAATAGGGATGAGTATAAGGTTTTGAAGGAAGGGGTGGAGTTAGTATTGCCTAGAAAGGAATTCGAGTTGTTGTCGTTATTAACATCTAAACCAGGGAAGGTTTTTACTAGAGAAGAAATATTAAATGCCGTTTGGGGAAATGATGTTGTAGTAGGTGGTAGAACAATTGATGTTCATATTCGAAAATTGAGAGAAAAAATTGGTGATGAATCATTCAAAACGGTAAAGGGAGTAGGGTATAAATTTGTATCTAATTAATGGCTGGAATAAAAAAAACCTACAAATTCGCATTGTATTCCTCTTTGATGATTACAATGCTATTAAGTCTTCTGTTAGTAGCTTTTTTTTACAAAGAAGTAACGGTTATAAATGCTGTGGGGTTTATTGTAATTTGCTTTGTAATTTGCTTGTTTGTAATTCAATACCGATCAGAAAAATTTATTTATAGTCTAATAAAAAAAACATATAAAGAGGTTTCTTTATTGGATGAAACAAGTCTTCATCAGGAAGCAGTTACTACCGATATTACTACACTAACCAGTGATGTTAAGAAGTTTGCACGAGATAATAAGTTGAAAATAGAAACATTGCAAATTCGTGATGAATACCGTAAAGAGTTTATGGGGAATATTGCACACGAATTAAAAACACCATTATTTACAGTTCAGAGTTATATTTCAACGTTATTGGATGGTGCTATAGAGGATGATAATGTCAGAGAAAAATATTTAGAAAGGGCTAGTAAAGGAGTTGATAGACTTATTTATATTGTTGACGACTTGGATTTGATTACTAAATTAGAAGTTGGAAACTTAAATTTAAGTATTTCAACATTTGATATTGTTGAAATGGTAAGGGATGTATTTGAGTTATTTGAAATTAAAGCGCAAGAAAATGGAGTGACATTGGTTTTTGATAAGCTATATACAGCATCTGTTTTAGTTGAAGGTGATAAAGAAAAAATAAGACAAGTAATCACTAATTTAATAATAAACTCTATCAAGTATGGCCAAGAAAACGGAACCACAGAGGTAGGGGTGGAGCAGTTAAGTCATGATAAAATTATTGTGCGTATTACTGATAATGGTGTAGGGATAGAGGAAGTGCATTTGCCGAGGCTATTTGAACGTTTCTTTAGGGTTGATTCCAGTGGGTCAAGAGATAAAGGAGGTTCTGGTTTGGGCTTATCTATTGTAAAGCATATTATTGAAGCGCATAATCAAAAAATATATATTGAAAGTGAATTCGGAGTTGGTTCGGAGTTTTCCTTTACATTAGAAGCGGCTGATTAATTGAAAATAGTAAATATTTTAGAGAAATCTACATGCTGTTTTGTTGCGGTTAGTCCTTTGTAATTAGTGGTTTTTGTTAGCATATCTGCACGGAAATTATGCTGTGAGCTGTAAGGGGCAAAGTTTAATTTGTGTAATTGTTCTGCTAGGTATACTTGTTCAAATTGTCCAGGAGTAGGGATGAAAAATGCTTTTTTATTCATTCTAGCTAAATCCATAATAGTAGTATAACCTGATCGAGCTATGATAAGGTCACTTTCATTAATAGCGGTTTCTAATTCGTTACTTGTCATGTAATTGTAACTGGTTATGTTTTTCTCTGAAGTTATTTTTTGTTCAGGTTCAATTTTACCTTTTACAAACAGAATTTTTTCTGTAGCGTTTTCAAATTCTTTGTATAGTTTTTTTTCTAAAATCGTTCGTTGTGGTTCAGGCCCAGAGAGAAGAATCAAGTAGTCGTATTTTGTAGTGATTTCTGTTTTTTTGAAACGGCTTAATATCCCAATATATTTTAGGTTTATTTTTGAGTTGCTAATGTGTCCAAGTTTTCCGCTGTAATTATATTCGTCATTAGAATCCGGAACCCAGCATTCATTAAATTTTTTAATGATGTATTGATGAAATCTACTACTTAATAGTGTAGTAATACCGCTCAATACATTTAGTTGATGCGTAATGTAAACAGAGGGTATGCTTTTATGATGAACGCCAAATCTGTTGTCTGAAATAATTCCCCTAATATTTTGTGCGGTAATGATGTTTTGAATTTCTTTTCTTTCTTTTTTAACGGCGTTAATTAGTTTAGGGGTCTGAACTAATAGTTTTAGTTTAAAATAGATTCCTTTTTTTGGGTATTTAATATTATAAGAGGGCAATTCGATGTGCCTAAGAAGAGGGAATTCTTTTATTAGGAGTTTTAAGGCATCACCGTCGGAGGCTAATATAGGTGTAAATCCGTTTTTTTGTAATTCACGAATAATAGGAATGCATCTTGTAGCGTGACCTAAACCCCAATTTAAAGGAGCGACAAGTATGTTTTTTGGTTTTGCCATGAATATTAAGGCAAGTTACATTATTTTTGTCAAAAA
>Ga0209291_1002913_pt1 | contig 13289 bp, 13 predicted proteins | sample GOMGulsemesocosm_FD_184633 | JGI IMG/M metagenome (GOLD analysis project Ga0209291, IMG submission 184633) | Methane-oxidizing microbial communities from mesocosms in the Gulf of Mexico - GOM9B Gulf of Mexico (SPAdes) (version 2) | ecosystem: Environmental > Aquatic > Marine > Cold seeps...
AAGATTATTGGGATTTAGCCAACACATTAGATAAACTCACAGATAATTTTGAAAAAATAACTAATAACAGAGATACAAGAATATGGTTTAACCAACGGATTGAAGTCCTTCCTGCTCCACCTCCTCCTCCATTGGGGCAATCTGATGATATCTACTCGAGTAAATAAAAACGCATAACAACAACACCTATAAATAATACGGATTTCGGTCTGTAAAATCTAAAGTTTGGGTATATTTACAATCAACGCCAAATCTTTTAATTTGGCTTTTTAAAACGAATAAGTTAAAAACAAAACCTAAAAGCTTATGGCTTGTGCCGACACGAAAATCCGCGGATTTTCTGCACCGCACTATTCATAGCTAAACGTTGTATGCCATTTCAAAAAAGACCTCTGAACGAAATATGATAATGCCTTCTGACAAAGACTATAAGTCGACCAAAAAAATAAAACAAAATATTTCGAATATAAAAGAGGAATTTGAACCTCTTGCTAAATGGATTGACAAAAAATATGGTGTTAAAACTCTAAATATACTATTCGATTATATTCATAATAACAAGTCTCATCCACGACTACAAATATGTCTTGAATATGCCAGAGATAAAGGTAAGTTTATGGACAATAGGACTTATAATTTTGACAAAATAAAGCAAAAAGAGATTGCTAAAAAATTCGGAGAAATAACTTTAGATTATAAATTGAGTAACAAAACGAGTTGGATAAAAAGAATATTAGGATTGACTTATAAATCGAACAATTTATTTGTATACTTTTCTGACTTTGAATCAATAGCAAAAATTGAGGCAAATCAGAGTATACCAGAAAAGAAAATTCAAAAACTAAAATCCGACTTAAACAATGAAGAACTATGGGAAATCGCGCCAAGATTTTCTGAAGTAACCTACTTCTTTTATACTGAAGAGCAAGAAAAGAAATATCAAGTTTCTGAAACTCATAAAAAATGGAACGAACAATATTTTGATTTACTAATGAACTACGATGAGTTTAAGTATTTCAAAAAAGAATATTTTTCAATTTATCTAGACAGTAAAGAGAATTTTGATTCGAATTATGAAAGTAATTGGTATTACTATTATAAATAAAAAAAACGGCATACAACAACACCTATAAATAATACGGATTTCTGTGTGTAATTTGAGACGTAGGTGTATATTTACATTCATCGCCAAACCTTTTAATTTGGTATTTAAGAACAAAAAAATAAAAACAAAACCGAAAAGCTTATGGCTAGTGTCGACACGAAAATCCGCGGATTTTCTGCCCCGTACTATTCATAGCTAAACGTTGTGCTTAATGATCAAAATGGAAAATATATTAATTATTAAATTTTAATGAAGAAAAAAAAAATAAAAATAATAATTATTATTTTAAGTCTATTAATCTTTATTCTTTCACTTAGTCAAAATGCTATGAAAACCAGTGAAGTTGATGGAATTAAATATTTCTCTTCAATTTCAACATTTGTGTCTGGTGGATTCGGAATTCTGGGAGGAGCATTTTATGAATGGCTAATCTGGTTAGCTAATCCTGTCTTTTTTGTTGCAATTATTCTACTCATAAAAGAAAAAAAGAAGTCAATATATCTAGGTATAATTGCTATTATTACTGGACTTTATTTTACAACGTGGGAGGAAATTCTAGCCAATGAAGGTGGAAGAAAAGTTCCAATTATTTCTCTAGAATTGGGATATTGGCTTTGGATTATTAGCATGATTGTTTTTACTATAGGTGCAATTATTTATTTTTCTGCTTATAAAAAGGACTCATCTAGGTTAAATATAAAAAACTAAGCACAACAACACCTATAAATAATACGTGTGTTGGCGTATAAAATCGAAGGTTTGTGTATATTTACATTCATCGCCAAATCTTTTAATTTGGCTTTTTAAAACTAACAAAATAAAAACAAAACCGAAAAGCTTATGGCTTGTACAGACACGAAAATCAGCGGATTTTCTGCCCCGCACTATTCATAGCTAAACGTTGGCATTAATTATGAAAATTCTACTTAAATCAATATTTGTGCTTTTAATTTTGACTTCTTGCAAGTCGAAAAAGTCATTATTACCTGATTATTCTAAAAATGCTTATAAACCTATTTTACTTATAAAAAATCAAATTGAAAAATTGGAAAGTGAATTTAATGTCGAGATTAAAAATAGTCACGGAGGAAATTATATAGTAAAATCGAAAGTTAATGTTACAAAAGATAGTGTGCGAATTGAAAATGATATTCGGAATAACTTTTTCGGAACAGAATCGGATACAACTATGACTTTTTTAAAAACGGATTTTATTAAGTTGCTCGATTTTGAATTATCAAACGTGGACCTACAGGGACGAATTGCAGGAAATTATCAAGATATTAAAATCACAATTTCAGATTCAAAAAAAATATTTTATACTCGTCAAGGGTTTGGAATTATGCGAGTAATGGAAAAAGGTGAATCCAATATCGTAAAACTTAAAAAAGCTAATGCCAACAAAACCTATAAATAATACGGGATTTAGTGTTTAACCCGAGAAGTAATTTTATATTTACATAGTCGCCAAACTTTTAAAATTTGGCTTTTATAAAACGACAAAATTAAAAACAAAATCTAAAAGCTTATGGCTTGTGTCGACACGAAAATCCGCGGATTTTCTGCCCCGCACTATTCATAGCTAAACGTTGTAGCCAATTGGAATGAATAAAAGAATAAAACAAACACTTGATAGACTTTTTATTCAAAACTATCAAATAATAAAAGATTCATCTATTGACCTTTTATTCGAAGAGCTTTTGAATGAAAACCCAAAAGCTTTCAATATTAATCTTGGAATTATATCAAATCTATTTGACAATGAAGAAATAGTAAACTTCAAAATGGCCAAAAAAAATAAAGAGTTAGTATCTGCTTACAAGAGTGTAATAAAAATGGATATTGATGAAAAAGAAATCTCTAAAGGTTTTATTTTGGATATTAAAAAATCATTGTCAGAAATAAAACAGAAAGTTAGTTCAGAAAAAAAAGGCTTTAAAAATCAAATTATTTTTTTAGAATATGATTTCGCGCCATTTTCTTATTTCTGTGGCTTTGGAGAAGGAGATTATCCTCTTTTAAAAAAACCCGAATATTTCAAATATAACCACCATGAGGAATTATATAATGGTATTGGAAAAATTGATTATTCAAGTATATGGAGTAAGTTCATACATTTCAATGACGTATTAGAGGAATTAGAGATCTGGGACGACATTGTAGAGACTGATTTTTATAAAAACATAGAAAACTCATATAGACTTAAAACCAATCTAATACTTCATGATGCATTTGATAATATTGGGTTAGAAGCTTTCCAAGGTATTGATATAAAAAAACCATTATCTATTTATGGTAATGAGCATGACTGTGAAGCTATTAATATTTATGCTTTTGAATAAAAACTGGCTACAACAACACCTATAAATAATACGGATTTTGGCGCTTAATCCGAGAAGTAGTTTTATCTTTACTTAGTCGCCAAATCTTTTAATTTGGCTTTTTTAAAACGACAAACTAAAAACAAAATTTAAAAGCTCATGGCTTGTGTCGACACGAAAATCCGCGGATTTTCTGCCCCGCACTATTCATAGCTAAACGTTACCTACAATTCGAATGAAAAAAACAATTCACATTTTCCTATTAGCTCTATTTGTTTTTGGATGTAAACAAAATAATCAAAGTGAATTGACAAAAAAATCCTTACAAGGGAATTGGGCAAAAGTAAAAATTGTAGAAAGCGAATTCTATAATATTCGTCCTTATTCATACACACCTTTTGGACTTGGTTTTGACAATGATAGTATAGATTTTTTTAGAGGTTTTTTAAAATACGAAAGAGACTCTATTACACATAAAACCAATATTAATTTTCGTGGTAATCACACCAAGTATAAATTAAAAGATGATAGTTTATTTATTAAAAACCCTTTTTTAAACAAATGGGACTATAAATGGCAAATAAGCATCACTAAAAAAGATACCCTAGTCTTAAAAAAGAATGATTCGATTGTATATAAACTAATAAAACAAAAATACGATTCTGATAACCTAACGGAATTCGATCAAGTTATATTTTCTCGTTCCGGGTGTTATGGGAGGTGTCCCATTATAGATATTTCTCTAGATAAAAATGGAAATGTTTTATTTCAAGGTGAAGGTTATGTCAACCCTCTTGGGTTCTACAAATCTATTGTCAACAAAAAATCAACCGATTTTATATTTAACAAATTTAAAAACGCTGATATTATTGACCTTTCTAATGACTATGCAGATGGCCCTACCGATGGTGAAAGCATAACAACAACTTTCATTAAAAAAGGAAAAATAATAAAAACAATTTATGATTATCGAAAATCTGCTCCAAGAGAACTACTATGGGCATATGTACCAATAGAAAATTTATACAATCGAATCAAGTTAGATAGTTTACCAATTGACAAACCATTTTATCCAAAGCTTCAATATTATACTTTTGAAAGAGATACAAGCATCTTAAGCCTGCAAAAATCTGAAAGTTTCTTTTTATGGACAGAAATTAGTAAATCAAAGATTGTAAACAATGATTTTAACGCTAAATACATTGTTGGATTTAGAGGCAATTACACATATTGGGGTAAAGACCCAGACAAGAAAAGAAAACACAAATATGAGATTGATAAAATTGAATCCGATGGCCGTTATTTTAAATTTTATTTCGAAGGTCAGAATCCTATCACTTATGATTTAGCTTACAATTTTTTAGAACAAAACTTTAAAGACTCTGATTTTAAAGTAATTCAGCAGTATGAAGAATAAAAACTGTAGGTAACAACACCTATAAAATAATACGGGTTTTAGCGTATAATCCCAGAGCTTATGTATATTTACATGGTCGCCAAATCTTTTAATTTGGCTTTTTTAAAACGACAAAATTAAAATCAAAACAAAAAGCTTATGGCTTGTGTCGACACGAAAATCCGCGGATTTTCTGCCCCGCACTATTCATAGCTAAACGTTGGCATTCATTAACCTAACCATTCTAATCAAATAATTATGAAAAAGTTTACACTATACATATTATCACTTTCTTTCCTGATATTATTTTCATGTAAAAAGAATAATAACGAAGATAAGAGTGATCAGATTACAACATCAGAATTAGTCAAGCTTGAAGACCAAAACAGTAATTATGGTGTAAAAACATTAGAGTTAATCAATCTTGTAGAACATAATCCTGAGATTAAATCGTTGCTTTTAACCTCAATAGAGCAGGCTAAGAAAGTCAACCCAAGCAAACAGACAAACCCTGCTCAAACATTAGAAGAGTATTACCAGTTTGTCTCCTGGACAGAAAATGTTATGCCTTGGCAATTCTTGGAAGTTGATTATGCAAATACCCTTTACGATAGAATCGACCAAAGTTTGTGCTACTTTTTCTTTATAAATGATCAACCTCTTGAAGCGCTTAAAGAAAAAGGTTATTTCAATAACTCTCTTCAGTATCATGATCCTTACAAATCCTGGCTAACAAGCTTCAATAAAACTTATGGTGAATTTATGGATTCAGAGGTTTCATGGAATGAGGATTATTACCAAATTGCTCTTTCAGATGGAATTTTTGGCCTTCAAAATGATTGGTATGAAGATCCTTCCAATTGGAAAACTTTTAATCAATTCTTTGCTAGAAATCTTAAATCTCCGAACGAAAGACCAATAGCTGAACCCGATAATAATAAGGTAGTTGTATCTGCTGCAGACGCACAACCTCAAGGGGTTTGGGCTATCGATAGCAATTCAATGATCATTGAAAAAGAAGGTGTTGTGGTTAAATCTGGGACATTATACAATGTAAAAAACCTAATTGGAAAGGATAGTGAATATGCCGACTCATTTGCTAACGGAACATTTACACATTCATTTTTAGATGTAGGCGATTACCATCGATATCATTTTCCGTTGAGTGGAGTTGTGAAAGAAATGCGTATCATTTCTGGTGAAAGCGTTTCAGGAGGTTATACCACTTGGGAACCTGAGAATAGTAGATACAAATTTGATGCTTCATCAGTTGCTTGGCAAGCAATTGAAACAAGAGGATGTGTGATTCTGGAAACTCAGGAATATGGCTTAGTTGCACTACTCCCTATTGGTATGTGGCCAGTGTCTTCTGTAAACTTTGAAAGCGGTTTACAAGTAGGTGACAAGGTTTCTAAAGGCGATATGCTAGGCTACTTTCTATTTGGTGGTTCTGACTTTATTACAATTTTCCAAGATAAAGCTCAATTTGTTCTGGATGCTCCAAAGAAAGAGGAAAAAGATTTATACAAGCATCAACTGATGGGGGAACGACTCGGCTATTTTGGAAGCAATAATTAAAAACGAATGCCAACAAAACCTATAAATAATACGGTTTTGGTGTTTAATCCGAATAGTAATTTTATATTTACATAGTCACCAAATCTTTTAATTTGGCTTTTTTAAAACGACAAACTAAAAACAAAATAAAAAGCTCGTGGCTTGTGTCGACACGAAAATCCGCGGATTTTCTACCCCGCACTATTCATAGCTAAACGTTGTGCTTCATTAAATGGAAAAAAATAAAAAAACAGCTTTTGGATGCTTAGGTGGAATAGCAGTATTTCTGTTTTTAGCCTATTTGGTTGCATGGTTTATGGCCCCGGGTTCTTATGCAAGAGCTGAAACTTATGAGTTTGAAATTCCAGAAGATTCTCTGATTTCTATCATTGAAGACGTAAAAAAAGAAAAACCTGAAATAGCTTTAACCCAAAAAGTAAACATTTCAGGAGGACAGAGCTTCTACATGGATGAAGGCAGGAATAATGAAAAATTTTTAGATCATTGGTATCATATCTATTTTTATTACTCTGATAAAAATGAAATAGTTAAAACTTGGACAAGACCTAAAACTAAAAACTCAACTACATTTGCTTTTGTAGGTATAAACAGTGGTTTGACTTTAGGAAATTGGAGAACAATAAATGAAAGTTTTTGGTGGTGGAAAAACAAACCTGACAAACAGGAATTCGAAGAAAGAATATTGAAAAAAATAAAAGAAAAAACGAAAGCACAACACGGTATATAGCAAATAGGGAGTTCGTTGTTTACGAAAGTTCACTTCTATTTAATAATACCGCCAAATCGTTGACTTGGCTTTAAAGAATGAATAAATTAAAAACAAAATACAACGTTTTGGCTCGGTGCAAACTTGAAAGTTCATCGCTTTCTACTGCCCTACTTGCCATATACTAAACGTTGTGTGCCATTTGAAAAAAATGTACTGAATTCAATAACTTGACACAAAAAAGTATAAGCGATTATCACTTCAATAACGTGTAATTATTCAAACCCTTTTAGAGCTGAAAAAGTCCAAATTTTCTATTCATTAATTCGTCTCTCTTGCTTTTGCTAATGCTTTTTTTATCAATTCAACTGTTTCGCTCTCTAACTGTGTTTCCACTATCTGTATTTCTTCGCCTTGTAGTTTCCTAACTAGCTCATGATACTGCTCAAGAGTCCAACCTTCTGTTTGGGAATTACCTCCAGGAATAGACTTCTGTGCCGCATTTAATCTACAAGCACCAGGAGCAAAGAAAATTACTGACCATTTACGCGACTTCAATTTTTCAATAAAATCATTATCGTTTGTAGTACCAACACATTCTGTATTCCCAACAAGTGGGGGTAACATTTTTGCTCCTTGCAAAGCCATTTCAGGGTCACATCCACGTACTAAAATGCTCTTTTTAGAATTATCTATCGACTTTTCATTTTCTTGTTTTGTTACTTTCATAATACTTATATTATTCTTTAATGCTACTTCTTTTGCGTCTTTAGCTTCTACTTTATTTCCTTTATTGGAACAAGAACTCAATATTAATGCTCCAAAAATTACTACTATTAAAATTGCCTTTATCATTTTAATTTAATTTTTAATTACTTTATTTGACTAACCACATTTAGTTGTTCTTTTCTATGGAAGACATACGAAGTCACGGCCAATATCAAAGAAATCAATGCAGGTGCATATTCATTATCATTAATAGCTAAATGTGCTATGACACCTAGGATCAGGACAAACACAAATCCGGCATATGTCCATTCTTTTAATAGCCTTGATTTGCTAAACCAAATCGCAATCAACCCTAAAACTTTAACTACACCTAATAAAAGAATGATGTAGGTTGGATATCCTAAACCGTCAAACCTGGCTGAGACTATATCGTAATTAAAAGCATACGTTGCAACGCCGATTAACATCATTATACTGAACAACACTTTTACAATTCTGTAGATTATTTTATTTCTCTTACTCATAATATTTATTTTATATAAACTCTTTTATTAATTAGACTAAATAACAACCGACCAATCTTGTTTTAATGCCCACTTTTCGAATGACAATAGGTTGTATTGTTTTAAATTTTCTAAATCGGCAGAATACCCTGTGTTGTTGAACCAATCGTACATATTGGCCATATCCTCACTTTGCTCTCTTAAGTAATCTGGGCTAAAACCTTCGTACTTAACTTCTTTACCAAGAACTTTAGTCAATACTTCTGCAACGTCATTTCCAGAGATAGCATCACCAGCAATGTTGATTCTTTGTCCAAACATACCTTCTCTTTCATTCACTACTATTCCCACAAATTTTCCGATGTCTTCAACAGAAATTTGTTGCAACTTTGTGTCTTCTGGCATAGCAATTTTTAATAGACCATCATTTTTAACTGAATCAAAAACGTATGGAAAGAATATATTATCCATAAAATAAGCAGGAGCAACTATGGTGTAATTGATACCTGAAGTTTCTAAATGTTTTTCTATCTCGAATTTACTATCAAAATGGGGAATACCTGTAGATTGATTAGCATCACTTACAGAGTTGAATATAAAGTGTTCAACGCCTGCTTCTTTGGCTGCATCTACTATATTAATTCCTTGCTTGAGTTCAGTTGCAACATCTCCTTCCCACCCTGGTGTTGTCATAGCAAATACAGTATCTACATTTTTCATTACTTCTGTTAGTGATTGCTTATCTAAAAAATCTGCTGAAATCATCTCAGCTCCTTGTTCGATTAATTCTTGAGACTTTGGTGATTCAACATTTCTTGTTACACCAATAACACTGTGACCATCTTTTAATAAGGTTTGAGCAACTGCTCCACCTTGATTTCCTGTAGCGCCTAGCACTAATACCTTTCTATTTTTCATAACTTTATTTTTTAGTTGTTTTTATACTTCAAATATCTGACTACTTTAAACTGTAAAAAAGGTAAAAACACCTCCTTGTCGGGTGAAAATTGGCAGTTGATTAATTAGTCTCTTAATTGAATTTTTCTGCGGTTAAACAATCTCTTAACATCCTTTTTATAATCTTCGAGAGCCTTGACTTTAAGTAAGTCTGGATAGTTCTTCTTTATCTCCTTACGCATTGGTATAGTGGCATATATTCCTGCTAATACATTGGCAAATGCCAGTCCGAAAAAGATTCCGTTCACGCCCCAAACTGATCCAATCAAAGCCAATGGAATAGCAAATACAATTGATTTAACTACCGTTATTTTTAAGGAGGTTAATGTTTTTTGCATGCCATTAAAAATAGCCGTGGTAATTAGATATAATGAATAAAACATGTATGATAAACTCACGATGTAGAAGTAGTTAGATGTATGGTTTATCACTTCTTGATTGTCACTGAATATTGCAGCCAAAGGCTTTACAAAAATGAATAGAATGATAGCTATTAGTAAACCTATATAGATGGAAGCCTTTCCGCCAAACACAATAGCTTCGTTTATTCTACTGTAGAATTTAGCTCCAGAGTTTTGTGCTATAAAAGGTGTAAGGGCTGTGCTAACCGACAATATTCCAACCAATAAAAGCATTTCCATTCTACTCGCTACACCAAAAGCTGCTACAGCCACGGAAGATTGTTTGGCTAATAGGTAGGTGATAAAAGTAATAGTCACTGGACCAATAATCTGAGTTAGAATAGTTGGTGATGCCAATTTGAATATATCCTTAACAATTGATTGGACAGTTTCTGATGATTTATTTGAAAAAGAAAGTAGTTCATCTTTCAGTAATAAAGTAGTCATTCCCAACAGTACAAATACCCATGACATAACAGTTGCATATGCTGCACCTTTTATTCCTAATTCTGGTAATCCCCACTTCCCGAAAATCAATCCATAATCAAGGATTAAATTGATAACTCCAGCAATTGCCATTATAATTTCTGGTCTAGTAATATTTCCCGATGCTCTTAATATCCCACAAGAGATAACTCCAATGGTCAATAATGGCATACCAACTAGGATTGGGACGGTGTACTCTTTGATTAAAGGTTGAATATCAGCTGTCGCCCCCAATGCAATGAACAGATCATCAATAAAAAATATTGCAATTAATGAGAATAGTACTGAGGTTAGAAAAGACAATGAAAGAGAAACCCATGTTGTTTTTTTTACTTTGTCTAAATCTCCTTTCCCTACAGATTGGCCAATGATGATTGATACCCCAATGGAAAGCCCTATGTATAAACTGACTAAAATGAAATATATGGTAGATGAGAAGCTAAGTGCTGCTAGAGCATCTGTGCCTAATTTACCAACGAAATAGGTGTCTATTACTTGGAATAAAAATGTAGATAGCATCCCTATACCTATTGGGAAGCTCATTAACAAGAGTACTTTATTTGTTTTGTCTTTTAAAATATCAGTCATAACATATTGATTTAATGCATCAAATATTTGATGATACAAAGTACCATAGTTATGAACCGCCAAAAAAGGTAAAAACAACCCCTAATAGGGTAATAATAAGATTTGGATGAAGTTAATTTTGGTCTCTAAACTCTTTTGGTGTTAATCCAACATTTTTCTTAAAGAACTTAAACATATTAGTGGGTTCTCCAAAATTAAGTTCATAAGCAATAGTTTTACCTGACTTTGAAGTCCCTTGCAGTTGTCGTTTAATTTCTAGTACACGTCTTTCGTCAATTACAGTTTTCGGAGGTAGCTTATAATGCGTTTTGGTCAATTTCGCTAGTAATTTTAAAGTCATATTTAATTGTTCAGCATAAAACTCAACCTTAAATTCTGTTTTGTAGTGCTGCTCCAATAGTTCGTTAAATGCTAAAAACTCATTAATGTTTTCATCAATTGGGCTATCTTCCTTTCCTCTTTGATCTTCTTGTATAATCTCACATTGAATCAAAAACAAGCATAGATAATGGTAAAATCCTTTTGCTTCGTATGTTTTATTTCGTTCTCTAGAGATAGAGAACATTTCATCGCATAGGTGTTGTAATTTTATAATTGAATGTTCTGAGACCAGTATAGTTTGTTCCTCTTTCTTATGAGCGCTAGCATTAAACTTGAATAAATGCTCTAAATCATTGTCATTCTTATAAATGAATTCAGGTTTAAACCCAATAGAAATAATTTCTGTTTGCTCTTTGTCAAAGGGTAAGAAATAGTGTAGTTGGTCTTTAGACAACAATATTAACGTCCCAGCATTAAAATCATACTTCTCAAAATCAACAGAAAACGTTCCCTTTCCTTTTTTTATCCAAAAAATAACATGAAAGTCTCTTAAAGAAGGAATAAAAATATCATCCGATCCCATCAATTCTTTATATGTTGTTATAGCGAATGGTAATCTCCTGCCTAATTCGGAAGATTCAAAGTATTGTATTTTTTGATCTTGATCTTTCATATTGGTTCATTATGAATCTAAAATACATCATATTTAATCAAATCAAGTATTGAGTATTCAAAAAAAATTAACATTCTTTCTTTAGTATAACACCGAATTTCCTTTCTATAATTTCAAATAATTTATGTAGTCCTACGTTCCATAACTATTAAGAGTACTTCAGATTTTTTTATTCAGATTTTGATTATAATATCTATCAACTTGAGATCTCCAAAAAAATCAGGTTAATTCAAGAGTTCTTTGGAAATTATTTTTGTGAATTTACTTGAAAAGAAATAAAACGGCACACAACAACACCTATAAACAATACGGGTTTTGGTGTTAAACCCGAAAAGTAATTTTATATTTACATACTCCGCCAAATCTTTTAATTTGGCTTTTATAAAACGACAAACTAAAATCAAAACAAAAAGCTATTGTCTTGTGCCGATACGAAAATCCGCGGATTTTCTGCCCCGTAAAATTCATAGCTAAACGTTGTAACCAATTTAAAATATAAAAATGAAACATATACTTATAGCATTCTTGTTAATAATTAAGTTTTCATTTTCCCAAAACTATGCCAACCAAGGAGAGGTTGTTTTAGCTTTTAAAGATTATTCAAAAACAATTAACTCCAGAGATTTCATTAAACATCTTAGTTTGTTTTCTCCTAAAATATTCGATAGAACAAACACAAAAGAACACGCGTTTAAATACTTAAACCAAAATGTTTTAATGAAAAATGATCCTGCTGTTTCTTCTAGATTCGAGTTTGATGAAATCAAGAACGTTTCCAAATCAATTAAAATCAATAAAACAGAGTATAGATTTATTGATTACATACATATTTCTAGACAAGTTTTCACACAGACATTTATAGAGAAATCCATAGAGGATGGATCTATATACAAAATCAATGGTCGAAAAATAAGAAGCAAAGATTATAAGATTGAAACAGATATACATTCTATCTATTTTGATTTTGAAAATAGAACCCTATTAGAAGTTTTGCATGAAAGAGTTATAGCAATAAAAAAAATAGACTCAGACAAGTGGGTATTTATTCCTCAAAGATTAATATTTGGTGTAGGAGATATAGACTATCGACAAATTTTGAGAAATGTATTACCAAAAAAAATCTATAAAAAAATAATTAAAAAAACTGGTTACAACACCACCTATAAATAATACGGGGTTTGGTGTGTAATCCGAGAAGTAATTTTATCTTTACTTAATCGCCAAATCTTTTAATTTGGCTTTTTTAAAACGACAAAATTAAAAACAAAAGTTAAAAGCTTATGGCTTGTGTCGACACGAAAATCTGCGGATTTTCTGCACCGTACTATTCATAGCTAAACGTTAGCAACTATAAAACTCAACAGAATATATTAAGTAACTTATCTGTTTTTTTTTGCATAAAACTCGTTTTTGGTGTATATTTACATCAAAACAAATATTATGGCAAGGCAAAGCATTTCATTCACACAGCCAAATGATGAATGGTTAAAAAATCAAGTAGACAATAAAGAGTACTCTAGTAAAA
>Ga0209291_1002915_pt1 | contig 13285 bp, 11 predicted proteins | sample GOMGulsemesocosm_FD_184633 | JGI IMG/M metagenome (GOLD analysis project Ga0209291, IMG submission 184633) | Methane-oxidizing microbial communities from mesocosms in the Gulf of Mexico - GOM9B Gulf of Mexico (SPAdes) (version 2) | ecosystem: Environmental > Aquatic > Marine > Cold seeps...
GCGACGAAGTTTCGCGCTTTCTCTGAAGGCTTCTTGGGGGTGTTCTTAGGCATAGTAATTTGCTCTGTATAGTGTGAGAGCCCATTCTATTGCTCAATCATATACTGAGCAAGTTGAAAGCAAAAAAAGGGCCCTTAAGGCCCCTTGTTTGTACTCGAATATTAGATCAGAGATTAGATCAACTCTTGAGTATCAATATCAAAAAATACCGCTTTAGACATGTCAAACATGAATTCACAAGGCTTATTCATCTCAACCTTATACGCAGGGTTAACACGACACTTAAGCTCCATCTCACCAAACTGTGATAGTACCATAGTGTCTGCTCCCATTGCCTCTGTCAGCAGTGGGTTAAGTGTTAGTACTTTCACTTCATCAAGATCAGCTTTGTGCTGTAATGGCTCTGTGATCATTTCAGGACGGATACCTAGGGTGACTTCTTTACCAATATAGTTCGCTAATGAGTGACCTTTTGCAATGGGTAGCTGATAGCTAGCCTCTTTAGTTTGAATGCTTAACTGACTATCGCTTTCAATTTTAGCTGTAATAAAGTTCATTGGCGGAGAGCCCATGAAACCGGCGACAAAAACGTTTGCGGGTCTATCGTAGATATCTTGTGGAGACGCAAGTTGCTGTAAGATACCATCGCGCATAACAGCAATACGATCAGCCAGAGTCATCGCTTCTACTTGATCGTGGGTAACGTAGACTATGGTTGTACCTAAACGCTGGTGTAGCTTTTTGATCTCTGCACGCATTTCAACACGCAGCTTGGCATCTAGGTTGGATAGCGGCTCGTCAAACAAATAAATTTTAGGCTCACGTGCTATAGCGCGGCCCATTGCTACACGCTGGCGCTGACCACCGGAAAGCTGCGCAGGTTTACGGTCTAACAACTGCTCTAGTTGTAGCAGTTTAGCAACTTTATCGACCTGTACTTCGCGTTCGGCCTTTGGCATCTTGCGTACTTCTAAACCAAAAGAAATGTTCTGGCGCACGGTCATATTTGGATACAGTGCGTAGGACTGGAATACCATAGCAATATCGCGATCTTTAGGATTGGCGTGTGTGACATCCTCCCCACCAATTAAAATACGACCTTCGGTGATGCTCTCTAAACCAGCGATTGAGTTCATCATAGTGGATTTACCACAACCTGATGGACCGATGAGTACTAAAAACTCACCTTTTTCGATAGCGATGTTGATGCCTTTTAAAACTTGAGTAGAACCGTAGCTCTTTTTGACGTTATCAATGGTTAATGCAGCCATTTTTATTATGCTCCTTTTACTGCACCGGCTGATAAGCCACGTACAAAATATTTACCGGCAAAGACGTATACTAGAATAGTAGGAAGGGCGGCAAGCAGTGCTGCGGCCATGTCTACGTTGTACTCTTTACCACCAAAACTGGTGTTTACTAAGTTGTTAAGTGCCACAGTGACTGGTAAGTTATCGACACCTGAGAACACGACACCAAATAGGAAGTCGTTCCAAATTTGGGTGAACTGCCAAATCACAGTGACCACGATAATAGGCGGGGAGAGTGGCAATACAATGCGCCAAAATATTAAGAAGAATCCTGCGCCATCTATTTTCGCGGCACTGATTAGCTCTCTAGGTAAACCTACATAATAGTTTCTAAAAAACAGTGTAGTAAATGCCATACCGTAGATAACGTGTACTAAAACCAGGCCACTAGCGCTGCTAGCAAGTCCTAACCACCCCAATGTCATCGCCATTGGGATAAGTACAACTTGAAAGGGAATAAAGCAGCCAAAAAGTAGTAAGCCGAAAAACAGCTCGCTACCCTTAAAACGCCACATTGCTAGTACATAACCGTTCATGGCACCGAGTAAGGTTGAGATAGCTACTGCTGGTAGTACTATTTTGAAAGAGTTTAAAAAGAACGGTGCGATTCCATCGCAAGTACTCCCCGTACAGGCTGAACTCCATGCTTTAGACCACGCTGCTAAGCTTGGGTCTTGTGGCAGTGCCAGTAAGTTACCGCTGCGGATCTCTTCGACATCTTTTAGTGAGTTCATTACCATGACAATAAGCGGCATTAGGTAGATAAACGCCATGAAGATAAGAATGGCGTAAAGCCCAAAACGCAATAGCTTTTGCATAGGAGTCGATTTGTGAGTATTAATCATTGTTTTTTACCTCGTAGCTCTGAATAGAGATAAGGTATTAGTATCGCTAATACTCCACCGAGCATAACCATACCACTGGCTGCACCAAGGCCCATTTGTGAACGGGTAAATGCGTGGGCGTACATGAAATTTGCCGGAAGATCAGAGCTGTAACCAGGACCGCCGCCTGTGAGCGCTGTCACTAAGTCAAAACTCTTGATAGCGATGTGCGATAAAATCACAAACGCGCTGAAGAATACCGGCTTTAAGCTCGGTAATATGATGCGTCTATAAATAGTCGGTAAGGTGGCGCCATCTAGTTGCGCCGCTTTTATCATCTCTTGGTCTACGCCGCGAAGACCCGCTAAGAACAGTGCCATCACAAAACCAGAGGACTGCCAAACAGCTGCGATCACTAAACAGAAAACCACCATTTGCGAATTGACCAACCAATCAAAAGTAAAATCGGTGAAACCCCAATCCCGAACAATTTTTTGGATACCCAAGCTCGGGTTTAACAACCATTTCCAAGCAGTACCAGTGACAATGAACGAGATAGCCATAGGGTAGAGGTAGATGGTGCGCAAAAAACCTTCCTGGCGAATCTTTTGATCAAGCATGATTGCCATGATGATGCCAAGCGCTAGGCAAATCAGAATAAAAAGCCCACCGAAAATGATTAAGTTCTCCGTCGATACGGCCCAGCGGTCGTTATTCATCAGCTTAGTATACTGATCAAAGCCCACGAATTTCCACTGTGGCAGCATTCTAGATTTAGTGAAGGACAGAGCGGCTGTCCAAAGGATATAGCCGTATATGCAAACCATCACAATCAAGAATGATGGCGCGAGCACGAGCTTAGGCATGCTATCGGCAAGCATGTCTGTAAAAGGGCGTTTATTAGCCACGGTTGTCACCAGGGATTTTTTTATTTGGTTTACTGAGGATAAGTGCTTTTAAAGCAAATGAAGAGGGCTGCTGGGCAGCCCTCTCAAAGATATCTTACATGCTAGCTTTTACAGCGTTAGCGAGTTTTTCTACCGCAACTTCAGCAGTTTGTTCGCTGTTGAAGAAGTTGGTAACAACGTCAGAAATAGCACCTAGAGCACTAGAAGTTGTTGCCATGCCGTGTGCGAAAGAAGGGACTAAATCACCCGTTTTAGCTGTGCCTGAGAAATCTGCCATAGACAGTTTTGCGCAGCTATCAAACGGAGTTTCGTCCATACCTTGACGTACAGGGATAGAGCCTTTATTCAAGTTGAAAGTCTCTTGGAATTTAGGTTCCATGATTAGGCGGGCTAAAGTATTTTGCGCTTCTTTAGCGTCATCTGATTTCAAGTTGAATAATGCAAAACTATCGATGTTGAAGGTGTACTGGTGCTCTGTTTGTGGAGCAGGTGCACAGACGAAATCTTTACCAGGTACTTTACCTGCTGCAGTGAACTCACCTTTAGCCCAATCACCCATTACCTGCATCGCAGCTGTACCATTGATGACCATTGAGGTCGCAATGTTCCAATCACGGCCAGGGCTATCAGCATCGATAAGGTCACGAGTTGCTTTGAATGTCTTGAAAATGTCAATCATCTTGGCGCTGCGAAGTGTTGCATCATCATGTTTTACAAAAGCTTTAGTGTAAAACTCAGATCCACCCATACCTAAGGCGATAGCTTCGAATAAAGTCGCATCCTGCCAAGCCTGACCACCGTGTGCTAGTGGAATGATACCTGCAGCTTTAAGTTTAGGACCTGCTGCAATCATGTCAGCCCAAGTCGTTGGGATTGCAACGCCCGCTTTCTTGAATGCTTCTGGGTTAGCCCACAACCAGTTTACGCGGTGTACGTTGACAGGTACTGCCACGTATTTACCTTCGTACTTCATGATGTCGCTGACAACACTAGGAAGTAGCTTATCCCAGTCTGCTTTTTTAGCAACGCCATCAAGATCTGCTAGGAAGCCAAGGTCAGCCCACTCTTGAATGTCTAGACCTTTCATTTGAGCAGCAGCAGGTGCGTTTCCAGAGACTGCACGAGACTTAAGAACAGTCATAGCAGCTTCACCAGCACCACCTGCTACCGCGAAATCTTTCCAATCGTGACCTTCTTTGGTCAACAAATCTTTTAAGACAGCGACAGATTTAGCTTCGCCACCTGATGTCCAGTAGTGTAATACTTCAACTTCGCCAGCTTGTGCAACAACAGCTGAAACGGCTAGAGCTAGGCCAGCAATGGCGGCTTTAGTTTTATTCATCTCGATACCTTATTATATTTATTAGCAGCGCTGAGTTTGAGTTGAGTGCAACAAACACCCTAAGCGCTAGATATATCCCCAGTTTTTTGAGGTCCTGTATTAAACTACCAAAGCGTGGATGAAATAGCGGTCACACTGTGAAATACTTTGTAACAAAGTGTCACGCGCATATTTTTATTTAAAAAACTAAATAGGGAGTTGTCGATGTCTTTGCCGAGCGATGCCTTTCGCAGGGTATGTTCTTATTGACTACTGGTACTCCGCTTTGACTAACGGCAGCCTCAATATGACCTTTAAACCATTCGGGATTCTATTCTCAAGCTCTATATCCCCTCCATGTCCGCGAGCAATGTTTCTAGCGATTGAAAGCCCCAGTCCCATACCTCCGGCATGTCCATCTTTGGGCAATACCCGGATATAAGGCTCGAACACGTGATGTAAGTTTTTACTGGGGATACCTGGGCCATCATCGCAAATATCAATAAACAAATGCTTATCAGTGATTCTTAAACTGATAGTGATAATTTCTCCATAGTGCAAAGCGTTGTCCAGTAAATTACCGATACAGCGCTTAATAGCGAGTGGTTTGCCAGTGAAATTTGTCACTTTAGGTCCACTAATCAACAAGTTATGCCCGGCTATATTCGCGTCTTCTAAGAAGTGTTCGAGTAGCCTAGAGATGTTTATTGCAGTTTGATTCTCGTGAATATCGGTTTCACTGACACTTTGCAGCGCGCCTTTGACCATCAAATCTAAGTCTTCTAAATCACGACAGAAAGCTTCGCGCGCCGGTTCATCTTCCAAAAGCTCTGAGCGCAGCCTCAAACGGGTAATAGGGGTTTTTAAATCGTGTGAAATAGAAGCAAATAAGCGCTCTCTATCATCTAAATAGCGCTGAATACGTTGCTGCATGTCATTGAAAGCCTCTGCCGTCAATTGCTCTTCGTTACTCCCACGCACTGGGACTATCACTGCTTCTCCGCGACCGACGCGTTCAGCGGCTCTGCCTAAGCGTCTGATCGGTCGAGTGATGTATCTCACCCCCCAAATACCGATCAGCATCACCGTTAATAATGAAACCAATAGTGATATTAAACGCTCCCCGGATAAAGGTGAACCGGTGTCTTCTAACAGTAAGCTGGGAATAACCGTAGCGACGTACAGCCACTCTTTTTCATTGATAGGGAACTGCACTACTAAGATCGGCGTATCGTAAGGTGCGAGCATCAAAGTTTGATGGCCCCAACGCTCAGGTAAGTCTGAGAGTTTAGTGTGATTGTTGAGAACCTTTAAATCGTTTGGCTGCGAAAATACAATGCTAATAGGAGTTTCCTCACCGAGCTCTTTGTGCAGCGCTTTGTTGAAAGCATCGATAACAATGGTTTTGGCGGAAGTATCTAGTGCATCTTCAAGCTCAATTTTCTCTTGGTTGAGTGTCACAAAAAAACGCGTGCCCCCCATGTCTCGCAATTGATCAAGCACCAAATGGCGGTAGGAATTAGGTAGTTTTACAAAAAACCTCACCGTAGAAGTGACTCTATTTGCCATTGCCACAGACATATCAGCAACACGTGTTTCGTAGTCTGAGCGCCATTGAGCAGTCCATATCGCATTGGATATGAGCTGCGCTAGTACTACCCCAATCGCCATCATAATGATGATACGCAGATTTAGGGAGATAGGATTTTTAAATTGCTTAAAAAACTGCAACATTAGATTGCTCAACAGGCACTGTTAATACGTAGCCTTTGCCACGTACCGTTTTGATAATAGCAGGATTTTTGGCATCTTCAGCCAATACGTTGCGCAGTCTAGACACGTGCATATCGACAAATCTGTCTAGTGGGGCTGCTTCACGTCCACGTGTACTGCCCGCTATCGCCTCGCGTGAGAGTGTATCACCAGGGCTTTGTAGAAAGAGTGATAATAATTCGTAATCCGAACCATTAATGAGCACCTTTTTACCTGTACTGTCGACCAGCTCGCGACAGGTCGTATCTAACTGAAAGCCTGCAAATTGATAATAGCGCCCTTCATTGGTTTCTGGCTCAACGAGGTTGGAGCGGCGCAAAATCGCTTTAATTCGCGCCAGTAACTCTCTTGGATTAAAAGGTTTGGCTAAATAGTCATCGGCGCCTATTTCCAAGCCAATAATGCGATCGGTTTCATCGGAGTTAGCCGTCAGCATAATGACAGGTACTTGGCTAAAGGTACGCAGGCGGCGGCAGACTTCAAAACCGTCTATATCGGGTAGCATAATATCGAGCACGACTAAGTCGAAACTTGAGTCTTGTGCAATAGCATCTAAGAAGCTTATGCCATCTATCGCACAGGCTACTTCAAAGCCATTTTTACTGAGATACGCCTGTAATAATACGCCGATTTCAGGGTCGTCATCGACTACATATATTTTTTTATTTTCCATTATATCGACATTTTTTTACTGCAAGGTTGTTAGAATAATAGTGAGTGAAGCAAGCTCATACTACCTATAAGGTTTATCAAAGTATGTAAATGAGAATGTTAAATTGTAACAAACTGTCGAAAAAAATAGCATTATTGACGATGTTTGCGTTCAACGACATCTGAAAAGTGCATATCAGGCGTTTGATTTTCGCAATTAATATATTTTTTATCGAAATGGAAGTTGTATATGCCAGCAGTATTATCAGTCAGTATCTTAGCGCTTTTAGCCGGAATTGCGATGCCCTTTGGCGCATGGTTGGCAAAGGTCGATGGCGTAAAACAGTACCGATTTAGCCGTGAGCTGCATCACAGTGTATTGGCTTTTGGCGCAGGCGTTTTACTCGCTGCAGTCGCATTTGTGTTGGTACCGCATGGCATCGCAGAGCTGAACCCCTTATTCAGTGTCTTCTGTTTTATTTGCGGGGGATTGGCGTTTATGGGATTAGACATATTATTGCTAAAATGGCAGGCCCCTGCGAGTCAGTTGATTGCAATGTTAGCGGATTTTATACCCGAGGCGGTCGCGTTAGGAGCAACCTTTATCGTGCATCGCGATAGTGCTTTATTGTTGGCGGTTTTTATTGCCCTACAGAACATACCAGAAGGATTTAACGCTTATCGTGAGTTGCGCTCATCTGGCCAGTTTTCGTCTAAAAAAATACTCAGCGCTTTTTTATTGATGTCTTTACTGGGGCCTGTGGCAGCGGTAATTGGGCTATATTATCTCTATGACTCACCTCAGACTTTGTCGGTAATAATGTTGTTTGCAGCTGGCGCTATTCTTTATTCTGTGTTCCAAGATATTGCCCCTAAAGTGGTACTTAAAAACCATAGATTGCCTCCTATGGGGGCTGTATTAGGCTTTTCTTTAGGTTTACTTGGCTATTTATTCATTGAGGGAGGTTAATTTGAGGTTTCACTTTAGCGAGACAATATGTGAGCTGATCGCAGTCGCGTGTGTCGGTTTTATATACCAGATATTCTCAGTGCAGGGGCAAAGTATTATGATGAAAATTAACGTTTGAATCCCCGTCATATTGATGGGGATATCGGGTAAAAAAGGGAGAGTAGGATTTAACGCTAAATCAATATTGTTAAGCTAAAATCATTTCCCGATACAGAAGCTGGAGAATATTTTACCGAGTAAGTCATCGCTGCTGACTTGGCCGGTAATCTCACCGAGTGCCAGTTGTGCTTGACGCAGATCTTCTGCCAATAACTCACCTGCGTTGTTGTGAATAAGCTGGGCTAAGCCCATGCTGAGTAACTCATCTGCACGATCTATAGCATCTAAGTGTCTTCGTCTCGCTAAGAAACCGCCCTCAGCCGTTGCTTGATAGCCCATACAAGTTTTCAAGTGTTCGCGTAATACATCCACACCTAAATCTGCCTTTGCCGATAAGTGAATGATTTCATGGCCGTGAGAGGTATGAATGCCAATGTTCTCATCACTCAAATCCGCCTTGTTACGCACAATGGTGATTTTACTGTCATCTTCGAGCTTATCGACAAATTCAGGCCAAATTTGGTGCGGATCATCGGCGGCGGTTTGTGTGCTATCGACCATCAAGAGGATACGATCGGCCGCTTGAATTTCCTGCCATGCTCTGCTTATTCCAATGCGTTCTACTTCGTCGGGTGCATCCCTAAGACCTGCAGTATCAATAATGTGCAGCGGCATACCATCAATGTGGATATGCTCACGCAAGACATCGCGAGTTGTGCCAGCGATATCTGTGACTATCGCAGCGTCTTTACCGGCCAGCGCGTTTAGCAAGCTAGATTTACCGGCATTGGGGCGACCGGCGATGACGACATTCATGCCTTCACGAATAATGCTGCCTTGCTTTGCTTCCGCTTTAACCGCATGCAGTTTTTTGATGATCGTCTCAAGTCTATTCAAGACAATGCCATCGGCGAGGAAATCGATCTCTTCTTCGGGGAAGTCGATCGCAGCTTCAACATAAATGCGCAGATTTGTTAGACCTTCAACCAATTCATAAATACGCTTTGAAAACTCTCCCTGTAGCGATCGCAGTGCACATTTTGCCGCTTGCTGTGAAGAACTGTCGATTAAATCAGCAATAGCTTCTGCCTGGGCTAGATCGAGCTTATCATTTAAAAATGCACGCTCAGAGAATTCACCGGGATTGGCTAAACGACAGCCTAGTGCTTGTACTCTTTGTAATAAAAAGTCCATGACTATTGGGCCGCCGTGCCCCTGAAGTTCTAAAACGTCTTCGCCGGTGAAAGAGTTTGGTCCCGGGAAGTAAAGGGCGATACCTTCATCGAGCTCTGCTCCGCTCTCATCCAAGAAAGGTCCATATTGCGCATAACGAGGCTTTGGAGTATTGCCCAGTACAGAGTGTGCAATCTCGTGCGCTTTAGGGCCTGATACTCGAATGATGCCAACACCACCACGACCTGGAGCGGTAGCTTGTGCAGCAATAGTATCTATGGATGTGATGGACATTGTGATAACTCCTATTAGCTAACGAGAGAGCGTATAAACGCAAACAAGGCCCAAAAGGGCCTTGTTGTAGTGCAAAGATTATCGCTAATCTTCTTTTTCGATCTGCTTGTTGATCACGTATTGCTGCGCGATAGACAAGACGTTGTTCACTACCCAGTAAAGTGTAAGACCAGCCGGGAACCAAAGGAAGAAGAATGTGAAAATGATGGGTAGCATTTTCATAATCTTCGCCTGCATTGGATCAGGCGGTGCAGGGTTTAAAGACTGCTGAATGAACATACTTGCACCCATCAAAATAGGTAGAATGAAGTACGGGTCTTGTACTGATAAATCATTTAAGTATAGGAAGCTTGCATGACGCAGTTCTACCGACTCCATCAGTACCCAGTAAAGCGCAATAAAGATAGGCATCTGGGCAACAATCGGTAAGCAGCCACCTAAAGGATTGATTTTCTCTTTTTTATAGAGCTCCATCATTTCCTTAGACATCTTCTGCTTATCATCGCCGTGCTTTTCTTTCAGGCTTGCGATAATAGGACCAAACTTACGCATCTTAGCCATTGATCTGAAGGCTTTAGCGTTGAGGTGAAACAGCGCCGCTTTAACAGTCATCGTAATACCGATGATAGCGAGGCCCCAGTTACCTAAGTAATCGTAGATCGTTGTGAGTAGCCAGTACAGCGGAGAGGCAATCCACCACAAGAAACCGTAATCAACGGTTAGGTTAAGATCTGGTGCCGTTGCTTCCATTTGCGCTTGATCTTTAGGACCGGCATAGAAAGTCGCTGACACTTTACCTTGATTACCGGGTGCAACATCGATATTTGGTGAGACAAAACCAGCGATAAACTGGTCACCTGATTTGCGGGTGCTATAGCTATACTGCGCACCAGGTGATGGAATCCAAGCACTAATAAAATAGTGTTGTACCATCGCTACCCAACCATCTTGAGTTTTCTTATTGAAGTTAGACTCTGTGATATCGTCAAAGTCATACTTCTGATAATTATCTTCAGCGGTAGAGAAAACAGGACCTAAGTAAGATTGCATGCCCATTTCTGTTTGGCTGGTAGGGTCTGCGAAGTTGCTGCGCTTAAGTTGCGCAAACAAGCTGCCCTGCCAGTTACTAGAAGATTGGTTATCAATTAAGTAATCCAGCGCAACAGAGTAGTTACCTTTGGTAAAAGTATAGCGCTTGGTAATGCTAATACCGTCCTTTACCAGTAACAGATCGACTTCAACTTTATCACCGTCTAGTGTGTAGCTTGTATTAGAAGATGTGTAAGTAGGGCGTCCGTCTTTCGCTGCATCTGGGCCGTTTGTACCAATTAGGCCGCTTTGCGCAATATAAGTACGCTCTGCGTTTTGCTCAAGAAGAACAAATGGTAGCTCTTGACCTAACTGTGCTTTGTGCTCTGGCAAGCTGACTTCAATAATGTCACCGCCTTTGCTGTCGATAACGACATTCAGTACATCGGTTGATACACTGATTAGTTGGCCATTGGTGGTGATTTCTTTCGCTTGCTTGCTTGAAGCTGGTAGATCTGAACTGCTATCTAGTGCTGCTACAGCAGCGGGAAGATCCGTTGTATTAACGTCACTAGTGCTACCATAGGCTGAAACAGTTGCTGTTTGTTCAATAGAGACAGGTTTAGTACCGTAGTCTTCATTCCACTGTAAAACCAGCATATAAGAAACTACTGCAAGTGTGCCGCCTAAAATTATTCGCTGAAAATCCATGGAATTTGCAACCCTTATTTAGCTGATTGTGCTTGTTTGACTTTTTTGTTTAAACGAGACCAACATTTCTTCGCCAGGCGATGTAAATCTTCCGTACCTGTGTCACCTGCACCTTTTCTCGCCATAATAATTATGTCGTGGGCGGGGAGGTTTTCTTGATTGAGGCGAAATGATTCACGAATGATACGTCGAACGAGATTACGTTTCACTGCTCTGCGAATGTTTTTCTTGGAAATGATGAAGCCGATTCTTGGATGATCGAGTCCATTAGCGCGGGAGAGGATTAAAATGCGCTGATCTGGTACTTTGATTTCAACTGCGTCGAAAACTTTTTGAAAGTCCTCGCCAGTTAAGAGTCTTAACTCGCGAGGGTAGTTATGCATAGCTCTTTATATCCGCAAATTATGCAGAAAGCTTCGCACGACCTTTTGCACGACGGCGGTTTATAACGGCGCGGCCGCTCTTTGTTGCCATACGAGCGCGGAAACCATGAGTACGTGCACGCTTTAAAACGCTAGGTTGGAAAGTTCTTTTCATTTGTCAGTCCTCTGAACGATTATTTGTTTAGTGGTCTGATGCCCACATATGCAAAATTTAGTCGCGAGATTTTATAGAATTTTTTCAGAAACTTCAAACCTTTTTCGCTCTTTATTATCATGGCAAGGCTGTTGTTTTAATTCCTAAGAGTGCTCGATATTTAACAGCCTGAATTTAATAAAATTGTTTATAACAGCAAAATATACCTATTTAACAATGGTTTGGTCTGTTATTAGATTGTGTATTGTATTTCTTTGGTGATACTTTGATGTTCGTTGCTGATAAAATTTACCGATATTTTGCCTGTGAAATATATTTATGTGAATAATAACTAAAAAAAATGTGAATATGTGGATAACCTAAAAAAAGAGAGGTAGAATGTCGCCTTTAATTTAATCTACTAATAAAGGCGAATTATCTTTCGCTTACAGTATAGTATTTGTTTTCATTTGGAGCGCGGTGTATGTCTATAGAGTTGTGGGATAGTTGTTTGCAGAGCTTGCAAAATGAATTCCCCGCTCAGCAGTACAATACATGGATTCGTCCGCTTCAAGCACAAGCCAATGATACCGCTCTTATTCTAATAGCGCCTAACCGTTTTGTTCGTGATTGGGTTAATGACAAATTTATTTCTCGTATTTCGCAGGTGGTTTGTGATGTTACAGGCGATCCCGGGATTGTAGTGCGCGTAGAAGTGCAGCAAAACACCGCAGCAGCACCTATTAGTATGCCGGTCGTTCAACCGCGTATTAGGCCTTCACCTAGAGTGAGCCTTAATCAAAACTTTAACGCTCATTCTAATGACCCAGTGCCAGTACCTGCACCCGTTTCTAGAGATTACAATTTACCAGAGCCTCAGCTTGAATTAGATGTTGGGGATTTTGGGCGCTCCAATAGAGTGGTCGATGTCGAAGGTGGTTTGCGTCATCAGTCTAACCTCAATGAGTCTTTCACCTTTGAGTCTTTTGTACAAGGTAAGTCAAACCAGCTGGCAATGGCTGCAGCGCAACAAGTCAGCGACAACCCTGGCGGGTCATACAACCCTCTCTTTATATATGGCGGCGTCGGCTTAGGTAAAACTCACTTAATGCACGCGGTTGGCATGGAGATGTTAAAGAAAAATCCCAATGCGCGTATTGTCTATTTACACTCCGAGCGTTTTGTTGCCGATATGGTTAAAGCATTACAGCTCAATGCCATTAATGATTTTAAACGATATTATCGCTCAGTTGATGCGCTACTGATTGATGATATTCAGTTCTTTGCCGGTAAAGAGCGTTCTCAAGAAGAGTTCTTTCATACGTTTAACGCCTTATTAGAAGGCGGCCAGCAGATGATTTTAACCAGTGATCGCTACCCTAAAGAAATCGTTGGTGTTGAAGATAGATTAAAGTCGCGTTTTGGCTGGGGGCTTACTGTTGCAATAGAGCCTCCAGAATTAGAGACGCGGGTGGCTATTGTTATGAAGAAAGCGCAAGAAGCGGGGGTGATGCTTCCAGATGACGCCGCTTTCTTTTTGGCGCAGAAAATACGCTCCAATGTACGTGAGCTAGAAGGGGCTTTGAAAAGGGTTATTGCCAATGCGCATTTTACCGGCAATGCCATCACTACCGCTTTTATTAAAGAATCCTTAAAAGACTTACTAGCATTACAAGATAAACAAGTTAGTATTGATAATATTCAGC
>Ga0209291_1002923_pt1 | contig 13269 bp, 9 predicted proteins | sample GOMGulsemesocosm_FD_184633 | JGI IMG/M metagenome (GOLD analysis project Ga0209291, IMG submission 184633) | Methane-oxidizing microbial communities from mesocosms in the Gulf of Mexico - GOM9B Gulf of Mexico (SPAdes) (version 2) | ecosystem: Environmental > Aquatic > Marine > Cold seeps | place...
ATGATTCTATTGAAGAAATTTGGCCTGACTACCCTACCGAAGAAGATTATCTTTGGAACGAGGAAGAATATTAATTAAATAAGTAAAAGTCTCTATCAAGAGACTTTTTTTTATTTAATCAACTAACGTGCTTATCTAACAATAAGCTTGTAATAACATAACCCATTTATTCGTTTTAATTTCGAATGAGTACCCCTGAATACGGGGATAAAATAGTAACATCATGGATTTCATAAATAAAATACTTAAAGTATTTGTTGGAGACAAGTCTCAAAAAGATATCAAAGAAATACAACCTCTAGTAGATAAAATCAAAAAGATAGAGCCTACTTTAGTGAATCTTTCTCATGATGAATTAAGAGCTAAAACAGTTTCTTTCAAAGCTAAAATAGCAGAGTCGATTAAAGCTATTAACGATTCTGTTAAATCGCTAAAAGAACAAATAGAAGCTACTGATGATATTGACAAGAAAGAAACTCTATATGCTGAAATAGATAAACTGAATGACGAGGCATATGAAGTTACTGAAAAAGTATTGTTAGATATTTTACCTGAAGCATATGCTGTTGTAAAAGAAACAGCAAAACGTTTTACTAATGAAGATACGCTATCAGTTTCTGCATCTACTTATGACAGAGAGTTATCCGCAACAAAAGAATATATTTCTTTAATTGGTGACAATGCTGTTTGGGAGACATCATGGGATGCAGCGGGAACACCAGTTGTATGGAACATGATTCATTATGATGTACAGCTTATTGGTGGTATTGGAATGCACCAGGGTAAAATTGCAGAAATGCATACTGGAGAAGGAAAAACATTAGTTGCAACGCTTCCGGTATACTTAAATGCACTTACAGGAAACGGAGTTCACTTGGTTACTGTAAACGACTATCTTGCAAAACGTGATAGTGCTTGGATGGCACCAATCTTTCAATTTCATGGATTAACTGTTGATTGTATTGATTATTACCAACCAAATTCTCCTGAGAGAAGAGCAGCTTATAATGCTGATATTACTTACGGTACAAACAATGAGTTTGGATTTGATTACTTACGTGATAACATGTCACATGCTCCGGATGATTTAGTACAACGCAAGCACAATTACGCAATTATTGATGAAGTAGATTCTGTTTTAGTTGATGATGCGCGTACACCATTAATTATTTCTGGACCTGTTCCTCAAGGTGACAGACATGAGTTTACAGAATTAAAACCTAAAGTTGCTGATATAGTAGAAATACAGCGCAAACATTTAGTTGGTGTTTTATCAGAAGCTAAAAAACTTATAAAATCAGGTGATACTAAGGAAGGTGGTCTTCAATTACTACGTGTTTTTAGAGGTTTACCTAAAAACAAAGCATTAATAAAGTTTTTAAGTGAAGAAGGGATACGTCAGTTACTTCAGAAAACTGAAAACTTTTACATGGCAGACAACAATAAAGAGATGCCTAAAGTTGATACTGAACTTTACTTTGTAATTGAGGAAAAAAATAATCAAATAGAACTTACTGACAAAGGTATTGATTATCTGTCAGGAGAGGGAAATAGAGATTTCTTTGTAATGCCAGATATTGGTACTGAAATTGCAAAAATTGAAAATAAAAATCTTGAGCCAGAAAATGAGGCTGAAGAAAAAGAAGAGTTATACAGAGACTTTAGTATAAAAAGTGAACGTATTCATACTTTAAATCAATTACTAAAAGCATATACTTTATTTGAAAAAGATACAGAATATGTAGTAATGGAAAATAAGGTTATGATTGTAGATGAGTCTACAGGTCGTATCATGGATGGTCGTCGTTATTCTGACGGATTGCACCAGGCTATTGAAGCTAAAGAAGATGTTAAAATTGAAGCAGCTACACAAACCTTTGCTACTGTTACACTTCAGAATTTCTTTAGAATGTACAACAAACTTTCAGGAATGACAGGTACTGCTGTTACTGAAGCAGGTGAATTATGGGAAATCTATAAGTTAGATGTTATTGAAATTCCTACTAACCGCCCTATTGCAAGACATGATAGAGAAGATTTAGTTTATAAAACTAAGCGTGAAAAATACAACGCAGTTATTGACCAAGTAACGGAATTATCTAAACAAGGTAGACCAGTACTTATTGGAACAACATCTGTAGAAATTTCAGAATTATTAAGTAGAATGCTTAAGATAAGAAGTATTCCTCATAACGTACTGAATGCAAAAATGCATAAAAGAGAAGCTGATATTGTTGCTGAAGCAGGTCAAGCAGGATTTGTAACTATTGCAACAAACATGGCCGGTCGTGGTACTGATATTAAATTATCTGACGAGGTTAAAAAAGCTGGAGGTTTAGCAATAGTTGGTACTGAACGTCATGATTCTAGACGTGTAGATAGACAGTTGAGAGGTCGTTCTGGTCGTCAAGGAGATCCAGGTAGCTCACAGTTTTATGTCTCGTTAGAAGATAATTTAATGCGATTATTTGGTAGTGAACGTATTGCCAAAATGATGGATAGAATGGGATTAGAAGAAGGTGAAGTAATTCAACATTCTATGATTTCAAAATCTATTGAACGTGCTCAGAAAAAAGTAGAAGAAAATAACTTTGGTACTCGTAAGCGTTTATTAGAGTATGATGATGTAATGAACAAACAACGTAATGTAGTTTACAAGCGTCGTAAAAATGCATTATACGGTGAGCGTTTAAATATTGATATTGCCGACATGATTTATGATACTGCTGAAGTAATTACTGCAGGAAATAAAACAGGTGATAACTTCAAGAACTTTGAGTTCGAATTAATTAGATATTTCTCTACCAGTTCTCCTATTTCTGAGGAAGATTTTAAAAAGGATAGTATTCAAGATATTTCTGCTAAAGTTTATACTGCTGTTTTAGCACATTATCAAAGTAAAACTAGTCGTTCTGCAGAAACTGCTTTCCCAGTAATCAAAAATGTATATGAAACTCCAGGAAATAAATTTGAACGTATTTTAGTTCCTTTTACAGATGGTGTAAAAACATTAAATGTTGCTACTGATCTTGAAACCGCATACAATACGGAAGGAAAATCTTTAGTAACTGATTTTGAAAAGAACATCACTCTAGCTATTATTGATGAAGCGTGGAAAACACATTTACGTAAAATGGATGAGTTAAAGCAATCAGTTCAACTAGCGGTTCATGAGCAAAAAGATCCTTTATTAATTTATAAAGAGGAAAGTTTTAGCTTATTCAGAAACATGGTAGCTGATATGAATAAAGATATTATTTCATTCTTATTCAAAGGAGAGCTTCCTACTCAAGATGATACTAATATTAGTGAGGCAAAGCATGTAGCACAAAAAGAAGACTATACTACTAGTAAAGAAGCAGTTTTAAATAGCGATGAACGAGCTGCACAAAACAGAGCTGCTGGTGCAAATGCTGGTCAACCACAAGAAAGACAAATTACTGAAACAATAGTTCGTGATACTCCAAAAATTGGAAGAAACGATACTGTTACAGTTAAACATGTAATGAGTGGTAAAACTGAAACTATGAAATTTAAAAAAGCGGAGCCTTTAATACAACGAGGTGAATATGTTTTAATAAATTAACCCATCAATGGGCTTAACTTATCATCCCATTTCTTGGAATGACTCAAGTTAAAATAAGATCATTAAATTAATATCTCACATTGAGAATTTTGATTTAATTTATATAAAAAAGTCCTATTCTAATTTAAGAATAGGACTTTTTTTTAGTGCTTATTTTAGTAACTTTACATTAAAATAGCATCACTTGAAAAAACACAAATCTGCTTTACAAGAAAACAAAGGCGTTGAACAACCTAAAATAATCAATGCAGGCGGTTATGTGCGTAAAAAAGAGATTTCTATTGCAACATATGTTTCTGAAATACAAAAAGGAAATCGTGTATATTTAAGCAAAGCTATAACCCTTATTGAAAGTACTACTGAAAAGCATAAACTAAAGGCTAAGGCTATTTTAAAAAAATGCTTAATAAGTAAAAACACGGCTACTCGAATTGGAATTACTGGAGTACCAGGAGTTGGAAAAAGTACATTTATTGAAGCCTTTGGATTACACCTTACCGCTTTAGGTAAAAAAGTAGCGGTATTAGCGGTGGACCCAAGTAGTTCAGTTACTAAAGGAAGTATTTTAGGCGATAAAACTCGAATGGAAGAATTGGTGTGTGATGACAATGCATTTATCCGCCCCAGCCCTTCAGGAAATTCATTGGGTGGTGTTGCTCGCAAAACAAGAGAAACAATAATGCTATGTGAAGCTGCTGGATTTGATACCATAATCATAGAAACTGTAGGTGTTGGACAAAGTGAAACCGTAGTACACTCTATGGTTGATTTTTTCTTACTCTTAAAATTAGCAGGTGCTGGAGATCAATTACAAGGGATTAAACGTGGTATTATTGAAATGGCGGATTCCATAGTTATAAACAAAGCTGATGGTGATAACTTAAGACGTGCTAAATTGGCAAAAACTGAATTTAAACGTGCTTTACAAATGTATCCGCACAAAGAAAATGGGTGGATTCCAAAAGTTACTACCTGCAGTGCTATTAAAAAAGATAATATTGATGGTGTTTGGAAAATCATAACAGAATATCTTGAGCTAGTAAAAAGCAATCATTCGTTTAAAAACAGAAGACAAGAGCAAAATACTTTTTGGCTTTTACAAACTATAGAAGAACAATTGAAAGACAACTTTTATAAGCATCCTGAAATAGCAATACAACTAATTGAACTAACTCAACAAGTAAAAGAAGAACTTATATCCCCTTTTGATGCTGCTGAACAATTGTTGGCTATTCAGAATAAGAAATAAATTTTAGCAGTATTTTTAGTAAGAATATAAGCTAATAAAAACAAGTCTTCCAGTTTTATATTTCTTAAAAATAATTTCTAGTAAAAAAGATTTTAATTAGGTATAAAATCCCCGCTAAAGAATGCACTAAGAATAAAACTTTCAATAACACCATTTTCTTAGACTTTTGATCCTTATTCAAAAATTTGGGAACCAAAAAAGAAACAGTTGACAACAATAATAAATATGAGCAAATAACATTTTGCCACATAAAGTTACAATGATACATCCGTGGGCCAGACTCCATAATAAATGCCGAGATAATTAAACCTACTATTGTTAAAGAAAGTGAATAATAAAATGGTCGGTACTTTATAATTTCTTTAAATATAATCATACTGAATATTGGTAAAGAAAAAGATAAAAATAAAGAAATAGGTATAAACCAAAGGGGAACCCAATGTGATAAAGCTTCAAACGGAGTACTAATTAATATCCCGCTTGATTCTTCTTGAATTGAACCTTGTTGTAAGTTAAATAACAAATAATATTGAACTAAAATAAATAAGCCTGAAGTGAATATTGGAGTTAAACTTAATATCACATTTTTAATTGTATCTACTCTAAATCTACTTAGTAAAAGAAAAAAGGTAACAGGAGCATAAGTAAAAATAAAAGATGGCTTTATAGCTAAGTTCATAACCACCAAAATGTTAATTAAAAAAACATCTTTAAACCTTACCTCATATGAAAGATCAAGGAATTTTATTTGTTTCCAAAAAAGTAAGATAGCAAAAGGAAAAAGGAAAATAGTAGTAGAGTTATGCCACACCATAGGAGCAAATTTCGCTAAATACATTTTTTTTAAAACAAATAGAGAAAAAGGATCTGGTATAGCAAAACAGAAAAAGAGTCCTAGAGCTATTAAACACGTTTTATTATAATGAGTCTCTATTTTGTCTTTCAAAATTAAGCCCAAAATTATTTTTTTTGAAATTATATATTTTGCCAATGTTGCTAAAGACAATAGAACTATTGTAACTGAATATATAAGCGGCTCATTGTTTGAAAAACCTGAAAAAAGGTTTAATAGAAAATAGAATAAAAAATTTGCTGGGTAAGAGCTTTCATTTGAATTAATTTTTAAGGCGTGGTTGATGTGCGCTATGATATCTGTAGGCACATAAATAATTATGTATGTAAATACTAATAAGCAGAAAACAAAAAGCAATATTGAATCAAGATGCTTCTTTAAACTAATACTAATTTTATTCATAAAAGAGAGTAAAATTTTAAACGCAACAAACAATTACAGTATTTATAATGATGTGCAAAAAAGCGATACGTTTAAAGTTTCTAAGGATAAATTATTTTTGCGTTCAAATATAGCTAAAAATTCATTTAGAATTACACATGATTTCGTTAAGCCTCTTGTTATAAAATAGCAATTAAATGACCTCTGCTATTTTTAAATTTCAATTATTAACCCTTCTAATATTATAAAGTGTAATTGAACTAACTCAAAAAGCAAAAGAAGAACTTCACTCTCCTTTTGATACTACTGAATAGTTATTGGCCATTCAGAATAAAAAATAAGTGTTTGTATTTAATAAAAAAGTAATACGCCCCATTCAAAAAGGATTCCAAAACTCAATATGTAAATGAGACGCACTACTTCTGGTTAGTAAGTTTATATATTATTTACTGACTACTTTTTCTTCAATGCTTTAATAATTCTATCCTCGTTTATTACAATATCACGGAATAAAACATGCGGTAAACTTGTGTACTTTGACACTTTAAATTCTCCAAATATTTTAGTTAAAGATGATGCTTTTAAAAGAGAGAGATTCATTTCCATATCCATCTCACAATCCGTTATAAAGTCATCACTAAACTCTGGAGCAACTAATAATGTCTTTACAATCCTAAAATTATTTGATTCTGCTAGTTTTTGATATGACTTCAATTGTCTTGAAACAGAACTAAATTTATTATAACCTCTTTCTTTACTTGTTTTACACTCTAAAATGATTACTTCGTCATTTCCTAAATTTATTAATATATCTATTTGATCTTTATTTGTATTAATTGACTTTTTAAGTTTCTCATCTACGTTAAAACCTAGTTTAGTAAAAATTACTTTAGTTAACTCTTCAAATTTTAATCCAAGTTCACTTTCTTTTATTATAATTCCGTTATCTTTAAGTTGATTCAAATCACGATAAGCAACCTTTTCATAGTTCTCTAGATACAGGTTTTCTGCATCTTTGTAATTTTCTAATATATTTAGAATATCATCTCCCCGCTGCTTAATTCCATTGTCTTTAATAAATTTAGTTAAGTCTTCTTTACTTAATAAATCCAAAATATCTCTTGGTTTAATATTATAGTCTAAAAGGTAATTTGCAGTTAGCACAAATTCGGGTTGAAGTTCATACTGAGTCCTTAACTGTTTATTTAGTTCTGGTAAGGATTGATTTAATTCTGTAACCATTTTTTCAAAACCATCTAATGAAACACCTATTTTTTCATCCTTTTCGATTTCTTCAAAATGCACAATTAAACTGTTTATTTTGTCATCCAATGTACTTCCTTTCAATGACGAAATTTTTAAACCTTTCTCACATAATTCTGTAAGTTGTTTCTTCTTTTCTGTTAAAGTAGTTCCATCTTTATAAATGTCGTTAGACAATATCCCAGATATAGAAACTCCCTCTTTAATTATTTCTTCAATTTTATGAGAGTTGTCAAGTTTCCCTTTTATATTATGATTTTTTGCAATTTGATTAATTACTGGTGGACGCATAATTTTTAATACTCTTCTTAAAAACTTATCTGCAATTTCTTTCTCTCTTAAGTTTCTTAAAAGGTGAACCATTTCGTCCGCGACATAAATTGTATTCTCTTTTTTTGAAAAGAATATTACACCAATATTTTTCAAGCTATTAATTACATCATGAATGTCTACTTTTGGTATCGGTAGAATAGTATAATTAATCAGTTTAATTTCTTCTTGAGAAAGCCCTAATTCTTTTGATAACGTTAGAATAATTGATAGTTCATCTGATGTTATTTTGGCTTCTCGATTATTCTCTAAATCGTTTTGAAAAGCGGTTTTTAAACAGGATTTATATATTTTATAATCTCTTTTTCTTGATTCTGACAATTCAGTTTTATCGCTTTCTAAATCAGATCTTAGTTCTTTTAATTTAGATTCTAAATGTTTTAATTCATTTTCATATAAGCGTGAAAACCAATCTTGTTTCATGATACAATTACCATCACGAATAATGATATCAATTAATATATCTAGTTGTGAAGAAGTGTCTTGAAATTCTGTTTTTAAATACTCAAAACATTCGCTTTGAGTTAATGTAAATATTTTGGCTATGTTTTGACTATCAATTGATTTAAGTCCTTTATCTGCTGAACTTAAAATCCGTTCAATTTCTTTACTATTCTTTGGTGATTTTGAAATGATATTATCAATCACTTTTATAAAAGAATTCTTTTCAAGTGAACCTAATTTATCTAATATCTTTTCTAATTTCATAATTCATTATTTTTCAATTTACACCTAACAGTTTGTGTATGAAATGTCGTGCATAAAAAAACGTTAATTAACCAGTTAAACACAGAGGCTAATTTTTAAATTAAAAACTTAACCTATAAATATGAAAATATCATATATTATTTTTTGAAGTTATTAATAAGTATTCCTGCTAAAGTTTTAATTCATCACCGTTTTATACTCGCGTAAAGTTAACACCCTCTTCATGAACCTCAGTAAGGATTTATATTGAACATTTCAATATAAATCCTTACTCCAATTGTTTGGCTTCTTCCTAATTTTATCCATACTAAAATTGAAGTTGTGTGAGTTCCTATTTTATCATAGCAAGTGCTAATAATCGTATCGATAAAATTACCCAAGTGTTGGAGGATTACCCTATGCTAAAATTTATTGGAGCTTCCTCTGACTATGAAGAGGTTATGAATACGATATTGAAAGAAAAACCTGCTTTGGTATTTTTAGATATCGATAGTTTTACGAAAACCTCTTTTGACTTTGTGCATGAACTAAATCAATATGTAAAAAATACACCTCACCTAATTGCAATTTCTGCAACAAAGGATAGTGCTTATGATGCAATGAAATTAAATTTTATTGACTACCTATTAACCCCTTTATCAGAATTGGATATCAGAAAAGCTATTCTGAAATTTCAGAAAAACCACACTGCTAAAAAAAAAAGTACTCTTTGTATAAAATCATATAAAGACTACCAATATATTGACACTAAGGATATTTTATTTTTAAAAGCTGATAATAACACTACCGAATTTCATTTAAAAGGCGAAAAAATTATCAATGCGTATAAAACACTTAAAGTATTTCAGAATAAACTCCCCAAAAACTTCCTTCGCATACACAAAAGTTATGTAGTAAATACGGAGTATGTTACTCGTATTAACTATGGTAAACTAACCTGTACAATTAAGAGTAATATTTTATGTACTGTCCCTTTTACAAAAACTTATGTGGATAATATAGCCTTAATTAAAAATTCCTTATCGCTAACCTTAGTAGCTTAATTACATTTCCCTATCAAATTTACTTGTTTCACTAACAGACTTTAGATGTTTACTCCTTCTGTTTCAAATGGGTAGCAAATCGTTAATTAGCCCACTACTTTCGCAGTGTAAGAAGCTTCTTCATCTGTGTTTAAAGATTCAAAATTGATCTCTTGAAATCTTCATCACGCCCTTAAAGCCAAATAGTTGGCTTGGGAATCTATTTATCAATTCTTAAAAAATTAGATTATGAAGAATGTACAAATTCTATTCGGACTACTATTGTGTACCTCATTGTTTTATTCCTGCACTACGGATGATATAACCGAAGAAACCTCAACTGTTATATTAAAACACGATACCACTACTGCTCGTGATGGTGATACACCTCCCCCTCCACCGCCTCCTGACACTGGAGGTGATGATATAATTGAAGACCCGGAAGAAGAAGATTAATTTTTTTTCACATATTAAATAATCCTTAAGTGAAAGCTTGAGGATTATTTTTATAATTTTGGTATTTATTTTTATATAAAGACCAAATGTTTTTAAACAATCTAATTTCTAAACTAATAACCTCACTCATTTTTATTCTTTTCATTTTTAGTTGTACAATTAAAAATGATTCCTCAAAAAAGAGAACTACTATTCAAAGTAGTAACATTACTGCCTATTTAGATAGTTCAAAAATAAAAACATTAAATATTACTGCTAAAAAACATTATTTAAAAAAAGCTTACAAACAGACAATAGGAATATTGAATGATTCCATAAAAAAATACCATTTATTAAAAATATCCTCTCAAGCGAAAAAATTAAAAGACCTACCTTTTTTTAAATCAACAAATGATGAAGCTTACATATTGTCTAAGAAATTAAATGATACCTTAAGCATCGCAAAATCACACTGGAATAATGGTTTATATTTCTCAAAAAAAGAAGCTTTAGATTCATCCTTTTATCATTATCACCAAGCCCATAATTATTATAGATTAGTTAAGCACGAAAACAATTCTGGAAAAATGCTATATGGAATGGCAATTATTCAAAGTAGATTAGAAGATTTTATTGGTTGTGAAATAAATATTGTTAAAGCTATTTCTAAATTTAGAAAAACAGAAAACCATAAATCTCTTTTTATGTGTTATAGTTTACTCGGAGTTATTTATAAAGAAATAGGCGATTATGAAAATGCAATTAAAAATCATAATAAAGCATTGTCTCATTTAGTTCATCTGAATAATAAAAAAACATACCTAGAAGGCGTATATAACAATATAGCAATCACTTACCAAAAACAAAACAACTATAAAGTAGCAATCACATATTTAAAAAAAGCCTTAAATACTGATAGGTTGTATGATAAAAGCCCTCATAAATATGCGACATTTAAAGATAATTTAGCTTATGCACGACTACTCAATGGAGATACTTTAAATGTTAAAGAAGACCTTTTAACCTCTTTAAAAATAAGAATCTCTTTGGATGATAAAGCTGGAATTATAATTAATAAATTGCATTTAGCGGAATATTACTTAAAGATGAAAGACACTATTAAATCGCTTTCACTTGCAAAAAATGCAAATATATTAGCTATAAACACATCTAATAACAGGGATATTTTAGCTTCTTTATTATTACTTTCTGACATTGATACTCATAATTCGATACTGCATTATAAAAAATACATCCAACTCAATAAGAAATTACAATACAAGGAACGCGACTTGCGCAACAAATTTGCCAGAATACGCTTTGAAACCGATGAATATAAGGAAGATGCAGATAAAGAAAATTCTGAAAAAATTCTGATAGCTGTAATTAGTACTACAATTATCATCATCCTATTATTACTATACTTTGTACGCTATCAGCGTGGAAAAAATAGAGAACTTGCACTAGAAAGCGAACAACAACGTGCTAATGAAAACATCTATAATTTATTACTACAACAACAGGCTAAACTTGAAGAAGGACGCTTAAATGAACGCCATAGAATATCAGAAGAATTGCATGATGGTTTATTAGGTAAAATATTTGCTACACGAATGCGTTTGGACTTTTTGGATATTGAAGGTAATACTGTGATTCAAGATAAATACCAACTATACTTAAGTGAATTGCAAGATATTGAAAAAGAAATGCGTGTGATTTCCCATGAACTTAAAAACGAGTTATTAAGTAGTAAAACAGATTATACACAAATTGTACAGCACCTAATAACGGAACAAACTACTATTGCAGGTTTTAAATATGTTTTTAATGTTGACGATACTGTACATTGGAGCTTAATTACCGACCTTGTAAAAATAAATTGTTATCGGGTTATTCAAGAGGCTATACAAAACATTACTAAATACGCCCAAGCAACAACTATATCCATTCACTTTTCCGTAAATAAAAATACACTTCAACTACTAATTAAGGATAATGGCGTTGGCTTTGATACCACAAAAAGTAAAAAAGGGATTGGATTGAAAAATATAGCTGCTAGAATTAAAAAATTAAAGGGTACTTTTGCATTAACATCTAGCGCTGAAGAAGGTACTTTATTAACTATTCGTATTCCTATAAATGAATTGAATATTTACAACTCAACTAGCAACTAAAGTAATACCAATGCAAGAATATACTGTTTTAATTATTGATGATCATCCACTAATTGCTGAAGTGTATGAAAGTGCTTTATTGAATGTTAGTGAACGTAATGATTATGCATTTAATATTTGCATGGTAAATTCCTGTGATGCAGCAATTGCTGCTATTATGGAAGCTTCCGAAATTGATTTGGTTTTTTTAGATATTAATTTACCAAAATCAGAAGATGAGGAATTTTTATCTGGTGAAGATGTAGGTATAGCAATTCGAAAGCAATTGCCTAATACTAAAATTATTGTTTCTACTACTTATAATGATAATTACAGAGTGCATAATATTTTAAAAAGTATTAATCCTGAAGCTTTTTTAATTAAAAATGATGTTAATCGTAAGGCTCTTATTTCTGCTATTGAGTCAGTATTTGATGGAGCTCCACATTATAGTAAAACAGTTTTAAAATTGCTTAAAACTCATATGGATAATGATTTTTTTGTTGATAAAATTGACCGACAAATACTTTACGAGTTATCTATCGGTACCAAAATGATAGCATTACCTACTGTTGTTCCATTATCAAAAGGAGGTATTGAAAGTAGGAAAAGGAAGCTGAAAGAGATATTTAATGTTGAAAATGAAGATGATAAAGATTTGGTGCAATTAGCTAAAGACAAAGGATTTATTTAAAGTTACTACAACACCCTATTATCAAAAGAAAAAAGAGAAACATCTTCTAAGATCACCTTTTGAAAATCTTTATGAAATGGGTTAATAATATAATTGAATTCCTGTGGAACAATAATACTAGGAACTTTTAAAACTAAGCTCTCTTGTGTTTTTATCCACTGGTAAGCTAATTCTTTTAATATTCTAGGAGAAGGAACTTCTCGCCAGTTTTCAGGAAGTACATTTAGTTTTATTTCTGTTATTGAAGTATCAGGAATTGAAATTATTGCTATAGCCATATCTTTTGGTGCAAATGCCGCAGGGAAATGTGCCAAACACTCTAATACACTTAACGAAATAGAGCTACTCGCATAGAGTACTGCTACTCCTTTAAAATTCCATCTTCCACCTACTGATTTAGCACCAATACCTGTAAGATCTCTTATATATGCGTCCTTTGATATCCGATATACTTGCATTATGAAAAAATTCCGTATTCAATTTTTGTTAATTCTTCATTGAGTAACTGAAACCCAAAAGTAGTATCTAATAATTCTTTTGGTTGTTTCATACCTAAAGCCATACTTGGGTATTGCATCCATTTTTTAAACTGTTC
>Ga0209291_1002929_pt1 | contig 13252 bp, 11 predicted proteins | sample GOMGulsemesocosm_FD_184633 | JGI IMG/M metagenome (GOLD analysis project Ga0209291, IMG submission 184633) | Methane-oxidizing microbial communities from mesocosms in the Gulf of Mexico - GOM9B Gulf of Mexico (SPAdes) (version 2) | ecosystem: Environmental > Aquatic > Marine > Cold seeps...
AATGAACCGTCAGATTGCTCGTGGTAAAATTGAAATGTTCAATCGTCATGAAATGTTAGACGTTGTAAAAGTTGATGGTAAAGCACGTGGAATTATTGCACGTAACTTAATTACTGGAGAAATTGAACGTCATTCAGCGCATGCTGTAGTAGTTGCTACAGGTGGTTACGGTAACGTATATTTCTTATCTACAAATGCAATGGGATCTAATGCTACTGCAGCATGGAAGATTCATAAAAAAGGAGCGTATTTCGCAAATCCTTGTTATACACAAATTCACCCAACATGTATTCCACGTTCAGGTGATTACCAGTCTAAATTAACGTTGATGTCAGAATCATTACGTAATGATGGACGTATTTGGGTTCCTAAAAGTATGGACGATGTAATGGCCATACGTGAAGGACGCAAAAAACCTACAGATTTATCTGAAGAAGAAAGAGATTATTACTTAGAAAGAAGATATCCTGCATTCGGTAACTTAGTACCTCGTGATGTTGCCTCTCGTGCAGCAAAAGAACGTTGTGATGCTGGTTACGGAGTTAACGCAACTGGAGAAGCTGTTTACTTAGATTTCAAATCTGCTATTGACCGTTACGGTAAAGAACAAGCAAAATTAAAGGGAATTAACAGTCCTTCTGATGCTAAAGTATATGAGTTAGGACAAGCTATCGTTGAAGCAAAATACGGTAACTTATTCCAAATGTACAACAAGATTGTAGATGAGGATCCATACAAAACTCCAATGATGATTTATCCAGCAACACACTATACAATGGGTGGTGTTTGGGTTGATTATAACTTAATGACTACAGTTGACGGATTGTACTGTATTGGTGAAGCTAACTTCTCTGATCACGGTGCTAACAGACTTGGAGCTTCTGCTTTAATGCAAGGTTTAGCTGATGGTTATTTCGTATTACCTTATACTATCGGAGATTATTTATCTAACGATATTCGTACTGGTAAAATACCAACGGATACTAAAGAATTTGACGAAGCTGAAAAAGAAGTTACGGAACGTATCAACTTTTTCGTAAATAATAACGGTACTAAATCTGTTGATTACTTCCATAAGAAATTAGGGAAAATCATGTGGGAAAAAGTAGGAATGGCTCGTAACGAAAAAGGTTTAAAAGAAGCTATGGCTGAAATTAAAGCTGTTCGTGAAGACTTCTGGAAAGAAGTAAAAGTTCCTGGTACTGCAGATGAAATGAACCCTGAATTAGAAAAAGCTGGGAGAGTAGCTGATTTCTTAGAATTAGGAGAATTATTTGCTAAAGATGCTTTAAACAGAAACGAATCATGTGGAGGTCACTTTAGAGAAGAATCAGCTGAAACTGATGGGCCTCAAAAAGGAGAAGCAAAACGTGATGATGAAAATTTTGCATATGTTTCTGCTTGGGAATATAAAGGAGAACCTGCTGACGCAGTTTTACATAAAGAAGAATTAGAGTTTAACGACATCGAACTTAAGCAACGTTCGTACAAATAAGAAAAGATATGAGTAACATGAATCTTACGCTAAGCATTTGGAGACAAAAAGGAGCGAACGATAAAGGAAAAATGGTTGACTATAAAGTAACCGATATTTCTGAACATATGTCTTTCTTAGAAATGATGGACGTATTAAACGAGCAGTTAATTAATAAAGGTGAGGAACCTGTAGCATTTGATCATGATTGTCGTGAAGGAATTTGCGGTATGTGTTCAATGTACATTAATGGTGAAGCACATGGTCCTGATAGAGGGGTAACTACTTGTCAGTTACACATGCGTATGTTTAAAGATGGTGATACTATTACCATAGAGCCATTTAGAGCTGCTGCTTTCCCTGTTATAAAAGATTTAGTAGTAGACAGAACTTCTTTTGAGCGTATTCAACAATCAGGAGGATTTATATCTGTAAACACTTCTGGTAATACACAAGATGGAAATGCAATTCCAATTCCTAAAAAGGATGCAGATGACGCTATGGATGCAGCAACTTGTATTGGTTGTGGTGCTTGTGTTGCTACATGTAAAAACTCTTCTGCAATGTTATTTGTAGGTGCTAAAGTAAGTCAATATGCTTTACTGCCTCAAGGACGTGTAGAAGCTACAGAAAGAGTACAAAACATGGTTGCTCAAATGGATTTAGAAGGTTTTGGTAACTGTACCAATACTGGAGCATGTGAGATTGAATGTCCTAAAGGAATTTCTTTAGAAAACATCGCTCGTATGAATTCTGAATTTATGAAAGCAAGTTTGAAAGGATAATATTCTTTTAATCAATATATTAAAAAAGCCCGAATATTTCTGTTTGGGCTTTTTTAGTTTTACTACTTAGTAATTTTTATTATTATATTACTCCTTAAATTACCTTTAGCTGCTTTTAAATCAAAAATCAACATTTCATCTCCATATTGTGTCTTCCTTAAAGCTAGCCTGTAGTTCAAATTTGTTCTGTTTCCATTAATTCTCAACGTTGGTTGCCCAGGAATTTTTACCTTAAAACCATTTAACTTACCATATTTTTCATCAATTGCTAAAATTAATTGCTCTAAAGAACTTTTCTTCCGATCAATAGTGCAATTGGTACAACCACCTCCATTCACAATAATATATTCTGTATTAGAATTAACTAAAGATTGGCCTTGTGCTTGACTTGTAAAAAAGTTAAAACACAGGAATAGACTGAATACTAAAATTCTCATAAGTAGATAGGTTTAAGATTTGAACTTAAATATACAAAAACTACAATATTTTTTCGTAAACAGCTAATAAACAATCCATATATCTATGAAAACAACCTTTCATCTAACAGCTAGCTATTAAACCGGATCTTACTAAATATTTTCATATTATTGGAATTATTTTTAAGCACTTACAGGCTAGTCTTTAAAATTTTATGGACTTACGCACTACTCTAATTTTAGTTACTGCAAGTAAAAATTAAATTTAAATGGGTAACATAATTTATTTTTAAGTAACTTAAAAATGAGGATATGCTACTATTAACGCATTTTATTTAAAGAAACATCACCTTAAGAAGCTTTTAAATGCTTATGTGTTATGATTTTATGATTTGTTTTTATATTTTTAGAAACCAAAACTCCAAATAAACTACTATATGAAAAAAAAATACTCCTACCTACTTGCCTCCTTTTTGTGCCTTATATTTTTATCTTCTTGTAAATCTGATGATGACGCTTTATATATCCCCGCTCCAATACCTGAACCCGAACAAATTTCTCCAGTAGTATTTGATATATCAAGTGTGCCATATGATACGCTATCAGAATATAATTTCTTTGATGGTGAATTAAAAGATCAAACACCTGTATATGGTGTATTACCCTATGAACCTATCAATACTCTATTTACTGATTATGCGCATAAGAAACGTTTTGTATGGATGCCTAACGATGTAAAAGCTACATATGTAGATGATTTTAAAACATTAAACTTTCCAACAGGGACAATTCTAATTAAAACATTTTATTACGATAATGTCCTGCCAAATAACACTACAAAAATCATAGAAACAAGGCTAATGATTAGGAAAGAGTCCGAGTGGATTTTTGCTAATTATATTTGGAATGATGAACAAGACGAAGCTGTTTTAGACATGACCGGAGGAACTGTAGATATTCAATGGATTCAAGGGTCTATTACCAAAACAACTACTTATAGAATCCCTAGTGATGCAGAGTGCTTAGTTTGTCATAAAGTTAGCAATACTCCTACTCCTATTGGAACAAAACCGCAAAATTTAAATTCAATATTTTCATTTGATGACGGAAATTTGAACCAATTAGAAAAATGGAATTCTTTTGGATACTTGGATAATATTAATTTACCTAACTCAACACAAATAGAAACTGTTGTAAATTGGAAGGACACTAATGAATCTCTTGATTTAAGAGCTCGTTCATACTTAGATATTAATTGTGCCCACTGCCATGTAGAGGATGCTCATTGTTCATACAGACCTATACGTTTAAGTTTTAACGAAACCTCAAACCCGGAAAAATACGGAGAATGCGTTGTTCCTGATGAAGATATTGATAATTCACTAACGCATATAGTTTCACCAACAAGACCAGAACGTTCTGTAATGTACTATAGAATGAACACTACAAATGAAGCTGTTAGAATGCCTTTAATTGGACGTACCATAATTCATGATGAAGGGATTGCTCTAATTGAGGAATGGATCAATTCATTAACTACAGTTTGCGAATAAATTAACCCTATATACTAACTATCATGAAAAAAACTACCCTATTAATATTTATTAGTTTATTAACTTTATCACTTTCATTTGCTCAAGACTCTAATTCTTGCGCACAAGCAGCCCTCATTATACCAAATACTATTTATTCAGTAGCAGCTGTAGATGGTACTCCGTCGGGAAGCTCTTGTGTTGACATTAATGTTGCTAACAATAGTGAATGGTATAGCTACACTCCTACAAGTGATGTTTCTATAACTATAACTTCTGATTTGCCTGCAAGTACTGGTAGAGACACTAGAATACAAATATATACAGGTTCTTGTGGAGGATTGACTTGTGAAGGAGGTGATGATGACAATGGTTCAGGGTTCTTATCTACTTATACATTTAATGCAACGAATACTGTTACTTATTACATTGTTTTTGATAACAGATGGGATAGTCTTGGTTTTGATTTTCGATTAACCGAAGCACCAGTAGTAATAAATCCTATAACTTTTACCTCTTCATCTTTTGGAGCTACAGGAACTTATAAAAACTGTGTTGTTGATATGAATGGAGACTATTTAGACGATATTGTTACTGTTGACGCCAATAACCTAAATATACACCACCAACAGGCAGCTGGTGGTTTTACAGCTACAAACATAGCTACGGTTACTGCTGATGATGTACCATCTTGGAGTATTTCGGCAGGGGATTTTAATAAAGACGGGTTTAATGATCTACTTTACGGTGGTGGTAGTGGTGCCTCATTTATTGCATCAAATGCTACTGGAACAGCATATACAGTAACTTCTAATCCAGAGTATATATTTTCTCAACGATCTAATTTTGTTGATATTAATAATGATGGTCATTTAGACGCTTTTGTTTGCCATGATGTTGATCCAAATGTATTTTATTTGAACAATGGAGCAGATAACTCTCTGGTATATAATCAAGGTGGTTTAGGTGATTCTCCAACTGGAGGAAATTACGCATCATCTTGGATAGATTATGATAATGATGGTGATGTTGATTTATTTATTTCTAAATGCAATGGGGGTGGAGCTGCAGCATCTGCTAGGTACAATGAGTTACATAGAAATAATGGAGATGGTACATTTACAGATGTAAGTATTGCTTCTGGATTATATGACCCTGTACAAACTTGGTCTTCAGCTTGGGGAGATTATGATAATGATGGTGATTTAGATGTTTTTGTTGGAGCAAGTTCTTTTATTGATGGTCAACATAAATTAATGACAAATAATAATGACGGAACTTTTACTGATAGTACTACTGGGAGTGGATTAGATGTGTTTGCTGGGACTAGTACTGAACACATAACTCATGATTTTGACAATGATGGTTACTTAGATATTTTTACCGCAAACAATACTATAATGCTTAACAACCAAGATTTAACATTTAGCGCTGTTGATGTTGGTTTTTCAGTTGGAGCTGTTGGTGATTTAAATAACGATGGTTTTTTGGATGTATATAATAGTAATAACTTCATCTATTATAATGACACTAATAGCAATAATTGGATAAAAATAAACACTCAAGGAATTCAAAGTAATAGTAACGGAATTGGTGCTCGAGTTGAAGTACATACTACAAATTTAGGAACACAAATTAGAGATGTTATTACCGGAAATGGCTTTAGACATATGAGTAGTTTAACAACTCATTTTGGGCTAGGTACAGAAACTGCAATTATAAAAATAGTCATTAAATGGCCTTCTGGAATTGTTGATGAAATAATAAACCCTAATATTAATGAAACATTAAATGTTGTAGAAGGTGCCTTTTTAGATGTTGACGACTATAACGTTGATGGTAAACTTATATATCCAAATCCAACAACTGAATTTATTCATGTTTCTGATGTAAATTTTAATAACGCTACCACTTTAATATTTGATATTAATGGTAAAAAGATTCATAATTATACTATCGAAAACAACCGCATAAATGTTACTAAATTAGCTTCTGGGGCTTATTTTTTAAATATTAAAGAAGGTAACAAGCTATTTAAACATAAATTTATAAAGAAATAACATGTTATTTCTTTATACTAGTGATTTAATAAATATGTCAATGATTGTGTCAATCTAGAATCAATTGAAACTAAATAAATTTTATTTGAGGAAATTGGCCTAATAAAAGCAGTATCTAAAAACTTAGATACTGCTTTTATTGTTTAAAATTCTTGTTTAGGCTATATTAGTTGAATACATGATATATCAAAATATGCTTCAACATCAATCAAAACTTCCAGAGGTAAGTCCTTCAATATTTTCAGTAATGAGTGGATTAGCAAATGAGCACAATGCCATAAACTTATCACAAGGGTTTCCTAATTTTAAAAGTGATTCTAAATTATTGGAATTGGTTACTAAAGCAATGAATACCGGATACAACCAATATGCTCCAATGGCTGGTGCAATGGAACTTCGAGAAGCTATTGCTACTAAATTTGAACATTTATATAACATCTCTTACAATCCTGGTTCAGAAATTACAGTAACAGCAGGTGCAACTCAAGCTATTTACACCATCATATCTGCCTTTATAAAGCAAGATGATGAAGTTATTATATTTCGACCTGCATATGATTGTTATGAACCTACAATAGCTTTAAATGGCGGAAAAACAATTTCTATACAATTAGAAGCTCCTACTTATGGAGTCAACTGGGAGCAAGTAAAATCTAAAATCAATGATAATACAAAGATGATTATCATCAATACACCACAAAACCCTAGTGGAACTGTATTTTCTGATCAGGATATGTTGCAATTACAAGAATTGATTAAAGACACCAATATCATTGTACTAAGTGATGAAGTTTATGAACATATTATTTTTGATAACGAGCAACATCAAAGTGCTTGCTTGTTTCCAATATTAAAAGAGCACAGTTTTATTGTAGCTTCTTTTGGAAAAACGTTTCATAATACGGGTTGGAAATTAGGCTATTGTTGTGCGCCTAAAGCTTTAATGGAGGAGTTTCAGAAAATACATCAGTTTAATGTTTTTTGTGTAAATCATCCTATGCAAAAAGCAATAGCTGAATATATTAGCATACCTCAACATTACACAGGGTTACCTGGTTTTTATCAACAAAAAAGAGACTTCTTCTTAGACTTAATAAAAGATTCTCGATTTAAAATCACTCCTTCAAGAGGAACCTATTTTCAAGTATTAGACTTTAGTGCTATCACTCAAGAAAACGATGTTAAATTTGCTAAACGATTAACCATTGATCATAAATTAGCATCCGTTCCAATGTCGGTTTTTAACGAAAATGAAACTGATTATAAAGTCCTTCGATTCTGTTTTGCAAAAACTGAAGAAACACTAGAAAAAGCAGCTGAGATTATTAACTCTATTTAATTTGCAAGATTAAAAAAACATATTAAATTAAATTTAAATAACAAGTAAGTGAACAAGTAGTTCTTTATCATTAATTAAATAACTTGTTAAAGTTTGTTAATAATATATATATATATATATTTGATACAACAATTATATTTGTATCAACTTATTTTTAAATTGAAATGCAACAATCAAATCAAACCATATTTTATTTAATAGAAAAAGCTATTAAAGAGTATAGGAAATTGTGTTTACGTAACATTAAGGAGAAAATACCTGATTTAACAGTAGACCAAACAATGTTAATTTTCATGATTAAAGATCAGCCAGAACTAAATCAAAAAGAGATGGCAATAACATTATTTAAAGATAATGCTTCAATAACAAGAATGATTGAATTAATGGTAAAAAAAGAATATTTGATTAGAAGTTCTAATTTATCAGACAGGCGACAATTTAATTTAGCACTTACTGAAAAAGCTGAGCAAGCAATTATAAAATTAAAGCCTGTTATAGAAAACAATAGAAATATTGCCTCAGAAAATATTTCAGAAAAAGAAATAGCAAACTTAAAAATCACACTAAAAAAAGTAATTCAAAACACAACAAATAATCATCAATCAAAAAACGAATAAAATAATTTAATCATGAAGAAGAAATTATTATTACTATTAATATCCTTCGCTGGTTTATTTCAGGCAATCTGCCAGAATATTCAAAAACATGAAGTTATTCATCTAAGAAACTCAATATATGTAATAAGGCCTAATCACCCTAAATACGGTAATCCATCATCTGTAGTTTCAATAGGTAAAGAAGGTGTTTTTATAGCTGATGTTGGTCCGTTAGAATACGTGCCTAACCTAATTAAATCTATCCAAAATTTAGGAGGTAAAGAAGTAAACTATATTACATTATCACATCATCATGGAGATCATACAGAAGGTTTAGAGTATTTCAAATCTAATAAAACAGTTAAAATAACTACACAAAACCAAAGAGGGTATTTGAAAAATTCTAGAATTTTTCTTAATGGTGATGGACATAAAAAAGAGTCTCTTCCTAACCTAATATTCAATGAAAAATTAACTCTATTTATCAATAAAGAAGAAATTGAATTATTTACAGGAAAAAACAAAAACGGACATACTGGAGGAGACATATTTATATACTTTAAAACATCTAATATTCTGTATTTAGGAGATTATGTATTTTTAAATCACTTCCCAATAATTGATACTGAAAATGGAGGAAGTGTAGATGGATTTTTAGATAATTTAAAACACATTACGGAAGAATTCTCAGAAAACGTAGTAGTCGTTCCTGGACATGGAACACTTAGTCCTAAAGAATTTAAACTAACTACTGTAAAAGATTTAAAAAAATACCATAAAAACCTTTTATTCAGTGTTAATTGGATTAAATCTCAAATTAAAAATAAGAAATCTCTTAAAGAAATTCAAGACTCGAAATTGCCTGAATTATTTACTTCTTTTGATAAAAATGCAATTTATATTAAAAGCAAAACGTGGATTAAAATAGTTTATAATTACTATACTAAAAAATAGCAGTATAACTGTTTATATACTTACCCTTCTCTGAAGGGAGAAGGTAAGTTAAATTGTGTAAAATCTTCAAACCAACAATTCATTCCGTTAGCCTCCATTACTACTTTATTTTTAGCACCTATTCCTATAAATTCAAGGCGTAAGTTTTGAGCTGTTTTTAAATCCCAAATACCATCACCAACAGCTATTATTTCTTCAAATTTAGTAACCCTATAAAAATCTTTAGCTTTTTGAATTGCTTCCGTAACAAAACCTTCACGAGAGAAACTTGTTTTTGATGTTGCTAAAACTGCTGCATCCATTTCCAAACCAGCAGATTTCATTTTATATATAGCAGATTTAGGTAATGAACCTGTTGCAAACGCAATGGCATACTCACTATTTTCTAATTCAGACAATATCTTTTCCACTCCACCAATAGCTATAGCTTTTTGTTGCTTTTTTAAGTATTTTACAATTAAACTTTCAAACTGATCTAACAAGGTAATTGGAAGCTCTTTTTTAAAAAAGTTCTCATAATTATACTTTAAGGCATAACTATCGGTGTGATGTTTTAATGCATTGAAATTTGCATCAATTTCTTCTACACCTAAATCTGTCATTGCGTTTATGATTACTTCATGATAACCTGAAACGCTGTCAATTAAAGTTCCGTCAATATCAAAAATGAGTAATTTTGTCTTTTTCATTTTAAAAAATGAGTTAATTCAATAACAATGATACAATTTTATCTAAATTTATATCATGGAAAATGAGTTAAACATTACAATATTACAAGCTGATTTAGTTTGGGAGAACGCTTCTGAAAATCGCAAAAAAATTGAAGCTAAAATTAATGCGATAACTGCACCTATAGATGTTATTGTTTTGCCCGAAATGTTTACTACTGGTTTTGCAATGCAACCTGAATATTTAGCAGAAACAATGGATGGTGATACTGTACAGTGGATGCTTATAATAGCTAAAACTACAAATAGTGCTATTTGCGGAAGCATTATTATCACTGAAAATAATAACTACTACAACAGGTTTTTATTTGTAACTCCATCTGGAGAAATTCACCAATATAACAAACGCCATTTATTCTCCTTAGCTGGTGAACATGAGCGTTACCAAAACGACAACAAACAAGTTATTATTGAATATAATGGCTGGCGAATTTGTCCGCTTATATGTTATGACTTACGCTTTCCTGTATGGTCTAGGAACACTTCAAATTACGATGTGTTAATCTATGTTGCCAATTGGCCAAAACCTCGTGTAACAGCGTGGAATACGCTCCTAAAAGCACGCGCAATTGAAAACATGAGTTATGTTGTTGGAGTAAATCGAGTGGGAACAGATGCTAACAGACATGAATACACCGGGAACTCTATCGTTTTAGATGAACTAGGTAATGAAATGACTCCTTTAGCAGAAAATACAGAAGCCACTATTACTACTACTTTGTCTAAAGAAAAGTTATTAGCCTCAAGAACCAAGTTTAACTTTTTAGGCGATAAAGATGTATTTGAAATTAAATAATGCTATTTTAAAGTAAACTGTTCATCAACGTCCCAGTTTGCATTAGCCTTATGATCTTCTGGATGATAGGCAATACGTTCTGGCTGTATTTTTTTTAAATAATTACCCGTATCATATTGTTGGTTATTGTTATCATCAAACACCACACGTATATTATACGTTGCAGGGTTAACATTTGGGAAATCGAACACATGAACTCCTGTTCCTGATTTCTCATACTTCACTTCCCCAGATTTGCTTACTAATTGCACTATTAATGGTGTACTTGGCGCATTAATTAGTGTGATTTTAAAAGTTGCATATGCAGATAACTTTTTAGTACTTGCTCTATAACTTAGGGTATCGTTTGTAGCATCGAAAAAATCAGTAAATGCTTCTGGTAAAATACTGATAGCATATTTTTGACTTTCTGCTTTTTGGAATTCTAAATTAATAATACTCGTTAATTTATCTATTGAAGTTTTAAAAGGAACTACTACAGAGTCTTTATCTAAAATCTTAATTTTTGAATCATCAATTGTTGTTACTGGTGTTGATGGAGTAATTTTATAGGTTTCATCTAATGTTAAATTAGCCGAAACAGGTTTAAATGATAGCGAATCTGCTTTTACCTTCTTTCGCATACGTACTGTAAATGAGTCAATCTCTTGTTTATGAGTCATTATAAAATTCAATGAATCTAAATCTACATTTGGTTTAAACCAATATTGTAATGTATCGTTATCTACTTCCTTAGTAATTGTAGAAACAATATCTTTATCTGACAAAAGGGTAATGTTAATATCTTCTACAGCAACTCCTTCATAACGAAATTTAATTCTGTTTTTACGTTCATGCTTTGGTTTTAAAGCGCGATAATTTTCTATCTCTTTAAATAGTGTCAATTCGTGAGTATCTTCATTAGGAATAGTTATAAAACCTTCCTTAAACCCTATTTTATCGGTTTTCTGATTGAATTTATAATTATCCGACTCTTCTTTTAAAGCGGTTAACAAATATTTACCAGCTTTCAAGTTTTCAAATTTAAAGCTTGTGGTACTATCTAACGTATTGGTAATATATCTTGGGTTTTTATCATAGACTACAGAATCCGTAAACGTAGAGTCTATTTCATACAACATTACCGACACAAAATCATCTGCAGTTTTAGCAATAGCATCTCTTATACTTCCGTTTAATTCTAATGAATCAATACTTTTTCCTGTTGAAAAAACATACTTAAAATACGGGTATGGATTACTCTCATTATTATCAACAATACTCTTCCCGAAGTTAAATGAATATGTAGTATTTGGCTGAAGTGTGTCATAAATTTTAATTTTCACATACTTATTTGCTCCTCCTTGAGGTGTAATTAACGGACGAATATTTAATGGAGGTGAAATAATCAATTGCTTGCTTAAATCATTTAATTTAACATACTCGTTAAAGTATATTTTAATTTCTTGTCCGGTAAAATTGGTGCTATAATTTTCAGGTGTAGCTTTAAGCATTACAGGTGGCTCAACATCTTTTGCTCCTCCAGATGGTCTTCCTTTTTTTGCACAACTTAATATAGTAATACATATAACCGATAAAATAATTAGTAACTTTTTCATGTGTATCCCGCCTGTGAGTTTAATAAACAACGATTTTGTAGCCTAAAAAAGACATACAAATTAACAACATATTACTGATATCTCATTTAATAATTTGTTAAACCTATAGTTCTGTATACGCCATTACTGCCAAACTCAATTTAACGTCAGGAATTTTGTTCAATTCTGCAACACATGCTTTAATTGTAGCTCCAGTAGTAATAACATCATCAACTAATAAAATATGTTTTCCTTGAAGGGTTTTTAATTCAGAAACTTCAAATATTGTTTGTACATTCTTCCATCTTGTTAACCTGTCTTTTACGGTTTGTGAAGCTGTATTCTTAATTCTCACCAAGGTAGAATCATTATATTGTGCGTTTAAATTTATAGCCAACTCTTTACCAAACCCTTCTACTTGATTATACCCTCTTGTTTTCATTCTCTTTTTATGAAGTGGTACTGGAACAATAACATCTACATCATTATAATAACCACTTTCATTTAATTCAATACCTAGCCATTCTCCTAAATATGAGCTAATATTTTCTTGGCGTTTGTATTTTAATTGATGTATTAATTGCCTTACTACTCCTTGTTTGGGATAATAAAATAATGCTGTAGCGTGTTCTAATACAACTGTTCCATAAAAAACATTTGAAATGACTTTTGAATCGTTACTATGTAAGTTTGTCACTGGTAAATCGTGCAAACATGTTACACAAAGAATTTTTTCTTGATGCATCAGCATATTTTTACACCCAACACAAACTTTGGGAAAGAATAAATTAAGGAGTAGTTTCAACATTGTTAATAACTGTACATCTTAAAACTAAAGATACATGTTAAATTTAACAATAGCTCAATAATAATCAACTCTTACCTATAATTAAACATTATTATAGTTATTAACAAGTGAGTATTCTCGTAAAAACAGTTGTTTTACTACACAACAAAAAACTATAGTTTCACAACAACACACATAAAATAACCGA
>Ga0209291_1002935_pt1 | contig 13227 bp, 5 predicted proteins | sample GOMGulsemesocosm_FD_184633 | JGI IMG/M metagenome (GOLD analysis project Ga0209291, IMG submission 184633) | Methane-oxidizing microbial communities from mesocosms in the Gulf of Mexico - GOM9B Gulf of Mexico (SPAdes) (version 2) | ecosystem: Environmental > Aquatic > Marine > Cold seeps | place...
TGACAATCCTACAAGGCGTAGAACCATATTCTATTAGTTGGAGTTCTTCTCAAACTAACGTTACAAGCGTTACAGGTCTTACAGCAAATATATATACTGTAGAAGTAACAGATGCCCAAAACTGTTATGCATTTACAAGTTTTGGTATTTCAGAGCCATCCCCTTTAACCGTTGGACTATTAACGACTCCTAGTACTTGTTATAACGCTAATAATGGAACTATTGATATGACCGTATCTGGTGGAACTTTACCATTCTACTCATTTACTTGGGAAAATAACTCTATAAATGAAGATAGAATTAACTTGTCACCAAGTACATACTCGGCAGTAGTTACTGATGAAAATGGCTGTACAGCTGATGCAAGTACTACTATTACTGAACCTGATATTATCCAAATTGCATACACATCTGAAGACGTTACCTGCTTTGAAGGTTCTGACGGAGATATTGACCTTACTGTTTTGGGAGGTACAGCTCCTTACAGCTATGACTGGTCTAATGGTGGAATTTCACAAGATTTGTCTGGACTTGATGTTGGAGGCTATATTTTAAATTTAACTGATGCTAATTTTTGCGCTCCTAATGAATCAACAACAGTAATTATAAATGAACCTTTAAAAATAGTAGCTGATAGTATTTTAATATCATGTCCGACACCAGGAGCTAATAACACAGCTGTTACCATTTATCCTGATGGAGGAACACCTAATTATGCTATCTCATTTGATGATGGATCCACCTATTTAGCATATGGGGACTATATTGAAAATCAATTAATCAACTCAAATTACATATTGAAAATAAAAGATCAGAACAACTGTATATCTGACTCTTATCCTATCTCTATAGATGATAGTATTGTCGCTCAATCTATTGACCTTAACCTGTGTTATTTTACAGGACAAACTACAGAAGAAGTTACTATCACTCCTGCTGGAGGAACTCCAGATTATTCAATTTCTATGGATAATGGTATAACATTTCACCCAGTTCTTGATTATGACCTTACAATCGATATAGATAATTCATATAACATAGTAATTCAGGATAGTAAAGGCTGTTCTTCTATTACGTACCCAATTACACTACCTAATATTATTGAGTTTTCGGTTAATATTACCTCAGACTTTAACGGTGAAGACATTAGCTGTTTTGGTGAATCTGACGGAGCAATAGCATCAACAATTTCAGGAGGAACTTCACCTTACACTTATGTGTGGAGTAATTCAGAAACTACTCCTGATATTAGTGGATTAAATGCAGGTTACTATTCGGTGACTGCATTCGATATAAACAATTGTCAAATATCTGACAACATCACCTTAGTAGATCCAACAGAGTTAACATCATCTATGGCTGTTACCTCTAACTATAATGGACAAAACATTAGTTGTTTTGGAGAAAATGATGGAGCAGCAATAATAACTGGAAGCGGTGGCGTGGGCCCATACACATATGATTGGTCTAACAGTCAAACAGATGCCCAAGCAACTAATTTAATTGCTGGTTCACATACCGTAAATTTATTTGATGCCAATGGGTGTTTAGCTCAAGACACAATTACATTAACTCAGCCAACTGGTCTGAATTTTGGACTGACTATCTCAACCAACTATAATGGTGAAGACATTAGCTGTTTTGGTAAATCTGACGGAGCCATTGCTTCAACAATTTCAGGTGGTACTTCATCTTACACATACGTGTGGAGTAATTCAGAAACTACTCCTGATATTAGTGGATTAAATGCAGGTAACTATTCGGTGACTGCATTCGATATAAACAATTGTCAAATATCTGACAACATCACCTTAGTAGATCCAACAGAGTTAACATCATCTATGGCTGTTACCTCTAACTATAATGGACAAAACATTAGTTGTTTTGGAGAAAATGATGGAGCAGCAATAATAACTGGAAGCGGTGGCGTGGGCCCATACACATATGATTGGTCAAATAGTCAAACGGATGCCACTGCGACTGATTTAATTGCTGGTTTATATGACGTAGATTTATTTGATGCCAATGGGTGTTTAACTCAAAACTCAATTACATTGACTCAGCCTACGGGTCTGAATTTTGGTCTGAATATCTCAACCAACTATAATGGGGAAGACATTAGCTGTTTTGGTGCATCTAACGGAGCAATTGCTTCTACAATTACTGGAGGAACTTCACCTTACACTTATGTGTGGAGTAATTCAGAAATAACTTCTGGTATCAGTGGATTAAACGCAGGTAACTATTCTGTGACTGCATTTGATATAAACAATTGTCAAATAGCGGATGATATCACATTAGTAAATCCAACAGTAGTAACATCAACTATTGCTGTTACCTCTGACTTCAATGGACAAGACATCAGTTGTATTGGAGAGAATGACGGAGCAACAACGATCACTGGAAGTGGTGGCGTGGGTCCATACACATATGATTGGTCTAATAGTCAAACGGATGCCACTGCGACTGATTTAATTGCTGGTTTATATACCGTAGATTTATTTGATGCCAATGGGTGTTTAACTCAAAACTCAATTACATTAACTCAACCTACGGGTCTGAATTTTGGTCTGAATATCTCGACTAACTATAACGGTGAAGACATTAGCTGTTTTGGTGAATCTGACGGAGCAATTGCTTCTACAATTTCTGGAGGAACTTCACCTTACACTTATGTATGGAGTAATTCAGAAACTACTTCTGGTATTAGTGGATTAAATGCAGGTAACTATTCTGTGACGGCATTTGATATAAACAATTGTCAAATAGCGGATGATATCACATTAGTAAATCCAACAGTAGTAACATCAACTATTGCTGTTACCTCTGACTTCAATGGACAAGACATTAGTTGTATTGGTGAGAATGACGGAGCAGCAACGATCACTGGAAGTGGTGGCGTGAGTCCATACACATATGATTGGTCTAATAGTCAAACGGATGCCCAAGCAATTAATTTAATTGCTGGTTTATATGCCGTAGATTTATTTGATGCCAATGGGTGTTTAACTCAAAACTCAATTACATTAACTCAACCTACGGGTCTGAATTTTGGTCTGAATATCTCGACTAACTATAACGGTGAAGACATTAGCTGTTTTGGTGAATCTGACGGAGCAATTGCTTCTACAATTTCTGGAGGAACTTCACCTTACACTTATGTATGGAGTAATTCAGAAACTACTTCTGGTATTAGTGGATTAAATGCAGGTAACTATTCTGTGACGGCATTTGATATAAACAATTGTCAAATAGCGGATGATATCACATTAGTAAATCCAACAGTAGTAACATCAACTATTGCTGTTACCTCTGACTTCAATGGACAAGACATTAGTTGTATTGGTGAGAATGACGGAGCAGCAACGATCACTGGAAGTGGTGGCGTGAGTCCATACACATATGATTGGTCTAATAGTCAAACGGATGCCCAAGCAATTAATTTAATTGCTGGTTTATATGCCGTAGATTTATTTGATGCCAATGGATGTTTAACTCAAAACTCAATTACATTAACTGAGCCTACGGGTCTGAATTTTGCACTGAATACCTCAACCAACTATAACGGTGAAGACATTAGCTGTTTTGGTGAATCTGACGGAGCAATAGCTTCTACAATTTCAGGAGGAACTTCACCTTACACTTATGTGTGGAGTAATGCTGAAACAACTTCTGGTATTAGTGGATTAAATGCAGGTAACTATTCTGTGACAGCGTTTGATAAAAACAATTGTCAAATAACAGATGATATTACATTAGTAGACCCTACTATATTAGCTTCTACTATTACCGTTACCTCTGACTTCAATGGACAAGATATCAGTTGTATTGGTGAGAATGATGGAATAGCAACTATAACTGGAAGTGGTGGCATGGGTCCATACACATATGATTGGTCAAATAGTCAAACGGATGCCATTGCCACTAATTTAATTGCTGGATTATATTCAGTGGATTTATTTGATGCCAATGGGTGTTTAACTCAAAACTCAATTACATTAACTCAACCTACAGGTCTGAATTTTGCACTGAATATCTCAACCAATTATAACGGTGAAGACATTAGCTGTTTTGGTGAATCTGACGGAGCAATAGCTTCTACAATTTCTGGAGGAACTTCTCCTTACACTTATGCGTGGAGTAATTCAGAAATAACTTCTGGTATTAGTGGATTAACTGCGGGTAACTATTCTGTGACTGCATTTGATCTAAACAATTGTCAAATAACAGATGACATCACATTAGTAGACCCTACTTTATTAGCTTCTACTATTGCTGTTACTTCTGACTTCAATGGACAAGACATCAGTTGTATTGGACAGAATGATGGAGCAGCAACTATAACAGGAAGTGGTGGTGTGAGTCCATACACATATGATTGGTCTAACAGTCAAACGGATGCAACAGCAAACAACTTAATTGCTGGATTATATTCAGTGGATTTATTTGATGCCAATGGGTGTTTAACTCAAAACTCAATTACATTAACTCAACCTACGGGTCTGAATTTTGCTCTGAATATCTCGACTAACTATAACGGTGAAGACATTAGCTGTTTTGGTGAATCTGATGGAGCCATAGCTTCTACAATTTCAGGAGGTACTTCACCGTACACTTATGTGTGGAGCAATACTGAAACAACTCCTGATATTAATGGATTAAATGCAGGTAACTATTCTGTGACAGCATTTGATCTAAACAATTGTCAAATAACAGATGACATCACATTAGTAGATCCCACTTTATTAGCATCAACTATTGCTGTCACCTCTAACTACAGTGGACAAGACATCAGTTGTATTGGAGAGAATGATGGAGCGGCAACTATAACTGGAAGTGGTGGCGTAAGTCCATACACATGTGATTGGTCTAACAGTCAAACGAATGCCACCGCAACTGATTTAATTGCTGGTTTATATGCCGTAGATTTATTTGATGCCAATGGGTGTTTAACTCAAAACTCAATTACATTGACTCAACCTACGGGTCTGAATTTTGCACTGAATATCTCAACCAACTATAATGGGGAAGACATTAGCTGTTTTGGTGAATCTGACGGAGCAATTGCCTCAACAATTTCTGGAGGAACTTCACCTTACAATTACGTATGGAGTAATTCAGAAACAACTTCTGGTATCAATGGATTAAATGCAGGTAACTACTCTGTCACGGTATTTGATAAAAACAATTGTCAAATAACGGATGATATTACATTAGTAGATCCGACTTTATTAGTATCAACTATTGCTGTTACCTCTGACTATAATGGACAAGATATCAGTTGTTTTGGACAGAATGATGGAACAGCTGAAGTAACTGGAAGTGGTGGCGTTAGTCCATGTACATACAGTTGGTCTAATAATCAAACGAATGCCCAAGCAATTAATTTAATTGCTGGTTTATATGCCGTAGATATATTTGATGCCAATGGGTGTTTAACTCAAAATTCAATTACATTAACTCAACCTACGGGTCTGAATTTTGCCCTGAATATCTCGACTAACTATAACGGTGAAGACATTAGCTGTTTTGGTGAATCTGACGGAGCAATTGCTTCTACAATTTCGGGAGGAACTTCACCTTACACTTATGTGTGGAGTAATTCAGAAATAACTTCTGGTATCAGTGGATTAAATTCAGGCAACTATTCTTTGGCTGCATTTGATATAAATAACTGTCAAATAACGGATGATATCACATTAGTAGACCCAACATTATTAGCTTCTACTATTGCTGTTACCTCTGACTACAGTGGACAAAACATTAGTTGTATTGGAGAGAATGATGGAGCGGCAACTATAACTGGAAGTGGCGGTGTGAGTCCATACACATATGATTGGTCAAATAGTCAAACGGATGCCACTGCGACTGATTTAATTGCTGGTTTATATGCCGTAGATTTGTTTGATGCCAATGGGTGTTTAACTCAAAACTCAATTACATTGACTCAGCCTACGGGTCTGAATTTTGCTCTGAATATCTCAACCAACTATAATGGGGAAGACATTAGCTGTTTTGGTGAATCTGACGGAGCAATTGCCTCAACAATTTCTGGAGGAACTTCACCTTACAATTACGTATGGAGTAATTCAGAAACAACTTCTGGTATCAATGGATTAAATGCAGGTAACTACTCTGTCACGGTATTTGATAAAAACAATTGTCAAATAACGGATGATATTACATTAGTAGACCCAACATTATTAACTTCTACAATTGCTGTTACCTCTGACTTCAATGGGCAAGATATTAGTTGTTTTGGACAGAATGATGGAGCAGCAGAAGTAACAGGAAATGGCGGAGTTAATCCATGCACATACAGTTGGTCTAATAATCAAACTAATGCCATAGCAACTAATTTAATTGCTGGTTTATATGCCGTAGATTTATTTGATGCCAATGGGTGTTTAACTCAAAACTCAATTACTATTAATCAACCAGACACTTTAGATATTCAATCAGTAATAACCGCGGTTACGTGTAATGCTGGTAGTGATGGAATAATTGACCTGAGTGTTACTGGTGGAGCAACTCCTTATAGTTTCCAATGGAATAATAACCAAACGACTGAAGATTTATCAGGTATAATGGCAGGAACTTTTACAGTTAGCGTATCTGACATAAATAATTGTACTTATCTATTAAGTGATCTAATTGTAAATCCTACAAATATGATTTTAGAACTAGAATTAATACATGCTTTATGTAAAGATGATAATAATGGGGCTATTGACTTGAGTACTTCCGGAGGTATTTCACCTTACAACTACCTTTGGTCAAATGATGAAATATCTGAAGACATTAGTGGTATAGGTGCAGGAACATATAGTGTAACCGTTACTGATCAAAACAATTGTTTTATTAGTATCGAAGGAACAATTACGGAACCAGAAAAACTTGAAATAGCTTCCACCGTAATAGATCCACTTTGTTATGGTTTTAATAACGGTTCTATTGAAATTGATGTTACGGGAGGTACGACACCTTATACATATGCTTGGTCAAATTCAGAATCAACGCTAGACATACAAGACTTAATGGCGGGAGAATATACGTTAACAACTACTGATAGTAACCTTTGTCAACTAGAAACTATATTAATCGTTAATCAACCTGACTCACTTTGGGCATCTATTGATTCTCCATTAAATATTCACGATCATCATATTGACTTAAATGAAGGTAGTGATGGGAGCATTGACATAGAGATATACGGAGGAACAGCAACCTACTCTTACTTATGGTCTAATGATGAAACCTCACAAGACATAAATAACTTAATCGCTGGAGAATACAGTGTGACTATTACAGATAGTCAAGGCTGTATATATTCAACTAAAACTGAATTAATTGAACCATTCAGTTTAGAACTACCAAATGCTATGTCTCCAAATAGTGATTTAAAAAATGATACTTACCATATCAAAGGACTTGAAGCTTATCCTAACAATACATTTATTGTTACTAATAGATGGGGGAATGTGCTCTACAAAGAAGACAATTATAAAAATGATTGGAAAGGTGTTAATGAAAAAGGAAATCCTATTCCAGATGGGGTCTACTATATAATCATTGAAATAAATGATAAAGAGATTACTATGACAAGCTACGTTGAATTAAGAAGATAAAAATTATGAAAAAACTAATACTTTTATTGATAGCTATTGTAACAGGTTTTACAGGGCTTTCACAGCAGGAATACACTTATACATTTTTCGGAAATAATTTATCCTTTTTTAATCCTGCCGCAACAGGAACAAAGGAAAAATCCATATTAAATGGATCATTTAGAAAACAATGGGTAGGATTAGATGGCACTCCAACAAGTGGAGGCTTGACTTATGAATTACCCCTTAAAAAATACAATATGGGGGTTGGAGCTATGATGTACCAAGATCATGTTGGAGTAACTAATCAAAGTAATGTAGCTGGTTTGTACAGCTATTCAATAAGACTAGATCGAACACAGAGACTTGCCTTTGGTGTTAATGCTGGAATTGATTTAATAAATACAAAAAATAGCAGATTAACCTATTGGGATGAAAATGATGCTATTTTTTCTGAGGACTATATAAACCTAATTGTTCCACATATTGGAGTTGGAGTCCATTACTATACCGATAAATTAAATATAGGTATCTCCGTTCCAAGAATAATCAGTACAAATAGTAATCAATTTAACTCTATTGATTACAAAGATGTTCCATCACTGGTCACTCATTATTATTTAAATGCAGGTTATAACTTCATGATCAATAATGACTTTGATCTTAAGTCAAATTTATTGTTTAAATATACAAACAACGTTATTCCTCAGGGAGACCTTTCAGTTATTGCCTACTATAAAAATTCCTTTGGGTTAGGTGCTGCTTATAAAAGTTTTGGATTTGTTTCAGCAATACTACAATACAATAACCATGACGCACTTATTTTTGGTTACGCTTTTGATTTTTCCTTAGGTCCTATTCAAAATTACACAAAAGGTAGTCACGAAATTTTAATTCAATATAGATTTGACACAACCAAAAACAATAAAAAATCAGCTGCATCATTCGATTAATAACATTTTAGACCATTATTGAATTTGGATTAACAGGAATTTGGTCAAAAAATAATGCTAGTTTAATTAGTACTTTGAATTAAAATACCAACTTCACTACTAATCATTTCTTTCACATGAGACTTATACGCTTTCAAAATGATGGTATTAAAAAGAATTGATTTGACACACTATATATAGTCATATATTTTATATCAAATCAATTCTTAATTTAATAAATTAGCCCTATATTTATCCTAACTACAAAACTTCACATAAATGACTTATCCATACATACCTTTCGGACTCCTTTCAGCATTTATAGTTTATGCTGCATTTCTTTTATTTATAAAGAAAGACGTAAAAAAGTTTAAAGCATTCCTTTATCCTGGTCTATTCTTTTTTGCAATTTGGGCAGTTATTTATTATTTTTTAATGAAGTAAACATTATTCAATTGAAACTATTTAATTTGTTCCTATTTGCTTCAACACTTACTATACTTGGATGTGAAAGATCTATTGACAGTACAGAAAACATTGTCACAAATGATGCTATTCCTAAACACAGTAAACTATATAAGCTAATAAAATAAGTCACTTATTAATAGCAGAACCGTAAACTAACAACAGCATTAAAAATGGAAAGAAAAATTATTGTATTTGGAGCTACAGGAAATACGGGAATTAAAATCTGTGAAGAATTGAATTCAGTAAATTTGAATCATTCTGCATTTGTACGTGTAGGATCAGAAGGAAAAGTAAACACACCAAGTACAGTTATAGTTGAAGGTAACGTATTTAATAAAACGAACATTGAATCTGCTTTTGAAAAACAGTACTATACAGATGTAATAATTGCCTTAGGAAGCCGTGATTTAAATGATCAAAATGTTCGTTCAACAGGAACAAAGCACATTGTAGACACCTTAAAGAAAAGTAATACCCACAGTAAATTACATGTAATTAGTGCACACGGTGTTGGAGATAGTTGGGATAGGTTAAGGTGGTACGAAAAGCTCTTGTCAAACCTGTTTTTAGGCAAAACTATGAAAGACCACACCTCTCAAGAAGAATATGCTAAGTCCAATAGTGGTGGGTGGCACATCATTAGACCTGTTACATTAAAAAACGGATCCAAATCTGGTAAAATTAACGAACAAACGGGAGGTCAATTACCCGAAAGTGATATTACAAGAGCCGACCTTGCTAATTACCTTGTTGAAAGTATGCTATCTAATAAAAGAGGTGCAAATTCAATTTGCAAAGGATAAAGTCTTAACCTGTCTCATATTTCTGACCATAGTGACTTTAAATGAGATAGTCTTATCTATTTTACAATTTGACAAACTAAAAAATGACAATCAAAACCATACTAAACACGACAAAACATAGACCCTGGGAAATTCCTAATACTGGATGGAAGTTTTATCAAGAATGGAATAACGCCCTATTTTTGCATTGGAAAGTTGACCTAAATGAGTTGAAAAAACATGTTCCTGATGCACTAGAAATAGATTTATTTGAAGGAAAACCGTGGGTTTCTGTAGTTGCATTTACAATGGAGAAAATTAGACATAAACACCTACCTTACTTTCCTCCTATTTCAAATTTTGATGAAATTAACATTCGAACATATGTTAAATCAAAACATAAAACGGGAGTTTATTTTTTAAGCATTGAAGGTGGAACAAAATTGTCTTGCAAAATAGCCAAAGGGATCTCTGAATTACCATATCGATATTCAAAAATTAAAAGAACTGAAAATAAATTTAAATCCTATAATACTGAATTTAATGACAGTTTGGATATTGAATATAAAATTGGAACAGCATCTACAAAAAAAGATGAGTTGGATATTTGGCTTACTGAACGATATGCACTTTTTCAAGATACAAAACATGCAATAAACGAATTTGACATACACCATTTAGAATGGCCAACACATGAACTAAAATTAGATAAACTCGATTTCAATTATCAGAGATTTGAAAAACTTATCCCAAATCAACCAAATAAAATACATTATTCAAAAGGTGTAAAGGTATTGGCTTGGCCAAAACAAAGAAGATTAAAAAAAGGATAGGTTATTGTAGTTACATAATTGAAACTAAACAGATTTGACAAATCTTACACTTTTACCGCAATCACAGACATTTCGACCAACAATTCCGGACGGGCCATACGCGCTTCAACACATGCTCTTGCTGGTTGAAAACCATCAGCCACCCATGCATCCCAAACTTCATTCATTGCTGAAAAATCTTTAATATCTCTTAAATAAATAGTTACCGACAATACATGTTCTTTATCAGACCCTGCTTTTTCTAGTAAGTCTTCAACTTTTTCAAGAGTAGTAATTGTTTGTTCTTTAATACCTTTAGTAGAGTCTTTAGCCACTTGACCACACAAATAAATAGTTCCATTGTGCTCCACTATTCTACTCATTCTTGGTGTTGAATCTATTCTTGTAATTGACATATTAATTATTTTAAGTCCAAAGGTAAGACATCAGCCCTATTAATTCAAAATATATCAAATGACATATGTCATTGTATGAAACCGGATAATTCTTTAATTTATGTTATTTTTATAGTATAATCGTTTTAACACATTCCAACTTAAACTTATCTCAAAATAAAGTATATTTGCCCAGAAATAAACTTAACATATTTTGCTAACTCATTTTCAATATTTTTCGACTCCTATAACAGAGATTAAACTTCCAAACAAGTTTACATTTCCCTTTTATTATGAACCACATATATTATGTGAAATAGCGTCAACTGAAGTTCAAAATTATTTAAAAACACAAACAGATTTTGAACATAATTTTGGATTAGATACTACTAAAAAAGGAATGCCAATTGGTAAAATGTTTGGTGTATTAGTGGTACAAAATACCAAAAATGAAATTGGTTATATTACTGCTGTTTCTGGTAAATTATCAGAAACAAATAGTCATAAAAAGTTTATTCCACCTGTATTTGATATGCTTGTTACCGACTCCTATTATTTACGCCAAAAAGGTGAATTGAATACTATGAGTGATGCTATTGAAAGCTTAGAAAATAATTCTGAATATTTAGCATTAATAGTCAAATACAAATCAGAAGGTGAAAAAGCAACTGTTGATATTCGTGAAAAAAAAGAAGAATTCAAACAAGCTAAAAATGACCGTGACTTAAGAAGAGATAAAGCTCGAACAGAACTCTCAACTGAAGACTTTATTAGTTTTGAAAATCAACTGAGTAAAGAAAGTTTAAAATCTAAACACTTTTTTAACAATGTCAATCGATTTTGGGAACATACCTTAACGCCCATCAAAGAGAAATTATCCAATTTTAAAACGCAAATAGCAGTATTAAAAACAGAACGTAAAACTAAATCAATTACTTTACAACAGTACATATCTGAACAATATCATTTTTTAAATTCAAAAAAAGAAATTAAAAACTTGGCTCAATTATTTGCGGATACACCGGTACAAAACTTACCTGCTGGATCTGGAGAATGTGCGGCACCAAAGTTATTACAATATGCATTTTTGAATGATTTAAAACCAATTGCCATGGCAGAGTTTTGGTGGGGACAATCGCCAAACAAAGAAATTAGAAAGCATAAACAGTTTTACCCAGCTTGTCAAGGCAAGTGTAAACCTATTTTAACACACATGCTAAGCGGAATTGAACTAGATAAAAACCCATTAATAGTAAACCCCGCTATTGGTAAAGAATTAGAAACCATTTTTGAAGATGATCATTTAATTGTTATTTATAAACCTGAAGAGTTTTTATCAGTACCTGGTATCGACATTAAAGATTCTGTATATACCAGAATTAAACACCAAATAAAAAACATTACAGGTCCAATCATAGTTCACAGATTAGACATGTCTACTTCAGGATTATTGGTACTTGCCAAACATAAAAAAGCGCATAAACATTTACAAAGTCAATTTATAAAGCGAACCATTAAGAAGCGATACACTGCTTTATTAGATGGTATTGTAAAAGACGACAAAGGTACAATTGACTTACCTCTTAGAGTGGATTTAGATGATAGACCAAGACAATTAGTTTGTTTTGAGGATGGAAAACCGTCAAAAACAAATTGGGAAGTTATTGAACGTAAAGACGGTAAAACAAAAGTACACTTCTACCCTATTTCTGGACGAACACATCAGTTACGTGTCCATTCCTCTCACAACTTAGGACTTGCTACACCTATTTCTGGTGATGATTTATACGGTGCAAAGTCAAATCGATTATTTTTACATGCCGACACTTTAGAGTTTACCCATCCTGAAACAAAAGAAGTTATGTCCTTTCATAAAAAAGCCAATTTTTAGTCCTAAATTTAAAACTATGAAAACAATACAAAACAGGAGTGATGTCAATCAATTGGTGAATACTTTTTATGCTAAAATTAGAAAAGATGACTTATTAGGTCCTATTTTTAATAAACACATAGCGGATGAACAATGGCCTGAACACCTTGATAAATTAACTGATTTTTGGGAAACTAATTTATTTGGAATCCCTAAATTTAAAGGAAATCCAACCGCCAAACACAGAAATGTAGATTCTGAAATGAATTACTCTATTGATCAGGTTCATTTTGGAAAATGGTTACAGCTTTGGTTTGAAACCATCAATGACTTATTTGAAGGCGAATTAGCTCAGAAAGCA
>Ga0209291_1002939_pt1 | contig 13203 bp, 8 predicted proteins | sample GOMGulsemesocosm_FD_184633 | JGI IMG/M metagenome (GOLD analysis project Ga0209291, IMG submission 184633) | Methane-oxidizing microbial communities from mesocosms in the Gulf of Mexico - GOM9B Gulf of Mexico (SPAdes) (version 2) | ecosystem: Environmental > Aquatic > Marine > Cold seeps | place...
ACCTACTGGTGTAAACATATAAGTCAAGGCTGCATTATAGTTTGTAATTGTGCTATTTCCATCAGCAGAACAGGTCGGTGCTACAACATTTATAGTTGGTACCGCTGGTACCGGATCTACCACTACTGTTTCTGATAAATTCAATACTTGAGAACATCCAGGTTCTGAATAACTATAAGTAACACCATCTATCCAAATACCGCCACCGTTTCTATTAAAATTTAATATGTTTGTAGCTACTCCTACAGTAAATGTGATTTGTTGTAGAATATCATTAGGACCTGCATTAAAATTTTGACTTACTGTTCCATCAGTAATAATTACATCCCCATTATTATTATCTCTAGAAATGCTTATTATTATTACTGTACCTGCAGGTACAGTGTGCATTAATGTTAATGTTAAATTTTGATTTGCATTATTTATCAATGAAGCATTTGTATTATTAGGTACCGTTCCTACTGTTACAATACTACTAGCTGCATTAGTTGGGTTTACTCCCCCTACTGCGCTCAGACCATTCCCCCCAATTGTAGATGGAAAACGTTCAACATTTGTAACATTAATTACAGTATTTACTAATACGGAATTAACCTGCACTATTGCTGTACCAGTATTATTTAAAATTACTGTTTGATTTCCTCCTCCATTAATATTATATGTTACTTCCGCATTAGGTGTTCCTGTTAAAGTGTAAATTGCATTATCTCCACTACATAATGGACCATTTACAGTAATATTAGCAGTAGGTAAAGGCGCCGTTGAAATAATCATACTATCTGATGAACATTGAGAACCATCTTCAACTACAACTTCATAAGTCCCTTCTTGTGTAGAATTATATGTAGCACTGGTTGCTCCAATAATTGGATTACCATTAAGCATCCATGTAAAGGTTGCTCCTCCTCCGAAAGTACCTGTTGGACTCAAAACTTGTGGAAAATCACCAAAACAGACTGTTCTATCTAAGCCTAAATCAACAGTTATTGATGTACTAGTACTTGCTTGTAAGAATACTGCTGAATCAAATGAAGAATCCATCCTATCTGCAATAACCATTTTCATATGATAAGTTTGTCCAGCTACAACCGTATGAGAAGCCGTCAATAACACAGTTCTTCCATTATATTGTATTGGTGAATTACCTGCAGTGGCATTAGTAGCATAGGCTACATGTAATCCTGTATTTTGCGCAGGAGCACAATCTTCTGCATTATTATGTATTGTTCCTGCACTTACTGGAGTAATTCCATCAGCCAATAAAGCAATATTTTTTCCTGTTATACCTGCATCATTAGTAACTCCAGGCCCTGATAAAATAAAAGCAAACCCATCTTGGAAAGTAGAACATTCATAATTTGATCCCGAATTATTACGTTCTTGATACTCTTCGGAAGCAAATACATAATCAAAACTAAAGCTTGTATCTAATGGCACAAAATCAAATTCTACTATCGTTGCATTGTTAGTTGGCTGGTTATCTCCAAAACGAGTATCAAGAATCGTTTTTATATCAGCATCACCTGGCCAAGCACCCGTAGATTCAATTCCAGAAAATCCATCAATTGTATTTGCCCCTTGAGAAGCTGTTGCTGCTCCACTAGACATAATTACACCTCTTGAAGAAGGAAAATTCCCTCCAGTGTTTGTAAAATATGCAAAACTTTTTTGATTATTAACAACATTAAAACTAGCATCAAAATACTCAACGTTTGAATTTGATATACTTGTAATATTACTAACAGAAGCACAAGACTGCCCTAAAAAAACATCTTGAATCAATTGCTCCAAAGTCATTGAAGACTCTGCTACTCCGCCTGGATTCACATTTATTGTTTGAGAAAAAGTGGTGAGTGTTATTAAAAAAGTAATTAGTACTAATAATTTTTTCATGATAAAAACTAAAGTTTAAGATTCATTATACAACGATAGTTTATCCTATAGTTGCGTATATAATGCTTGAAATTAATTTTTAACAAATGTTAACATATTTATCGTTACTCATATTTATCTCATATATACCTCATGAGTATCTGTTATTACGATTAAGCGTTATTTTTAGTCGACTAAAAACAACACGATTCTATTATTTTTTGAGTAATTAAACTTAGCGTACTACTTATAAATACATTGCTATTATTCTCTTAGGAATGATTCTCTATTAATTTTACTTATTTAAAACATATTTACTTTTGCTCAACTACTTAATTTGTAAGTTTTAGTATCTTTGCAGACTTAATCTATACTCAAACAATTGAGTAATAAATTAAACTTTTATAACGAATCTTATTATTGTGAAAGAAATAGACGAAATTGGAGATAACCATATAGGGACATCATTTGATACTCCTTTAAGAGATGATGCTTTTGAATTAGATAATAATTCAAAAATTGAAGCTATTAAAAAAGATGTTGCAAGTATAATGCATACTTTAGGATTAGACTTGACTGATGATAGCTTAAAAGGAACACCTAATAGAGTAGCAAAAATGTTTGTTAATGAAATATTTGGAGGACTTCATCCTAATAATAAGCCGAATGCTTCTACTTTTGACAACAAATATAAGTATGGTGAAATGTTAGTTGAAAAAAACATCACTTTATATTCTACCTGTGAACATCATCTTTTACCTATCGTTGGTAGGGCTCATGTAGCTTATATTTCCAAAGGAAAAGTAATTGGTCTTTCTAAAATGAATAGAATTGTTGATTATTTCGCAAAACGACCTCAAGTTCAAGAACGTTTAACCATACAAGTTGTTCGTGAATTACAAGAAGCATTAGGAACTGATGATGTAGCTTGTGTTATAGATGCTAAACATTTATGTGTTAACTCTAGAGGAATTAGAGATATTGAAAGTAGTACCGTAACTTCTGAATTTGGAGGGCTTTTTAAAGAGGATAAAGTAAGAAGAGAATTTTTAGACTACATAAAACTAGACACACAATTCTAACATATATTAGTGACTTAATTATATAAAAAAGCTAACAAAAATGAATACATATCAAAATCAACAAATAAGAATCCAAAATTCCTTAACGGGAAAAAAAGAACTATTTAAACCCATCGTAGATGGCTTTGTTGGTATGTATGTGTGTGGACCTACAGTTTATAGTAACGTTCATTTAGGTAATGTAAGAACTTTTATGAGTTTCGATATGGTTTATCGATACTTATTACATTTAGGATATAAAGTACGGTATGTAAGAAATATCACTGATGCAGGTCATTTAACTGATGATGATTCAGAGGATAAAATTTCTACAAAAGCACGATTAGAAAAACTAGAACCAATGGAAATTGTACAGAAATATACTGTTGATTTTCATGAAATTTTAAGGCGTTATAATTTTTTAGCTCCAAGTATAGAGCCTACAGCTACTGGACATATTGTAGAACAAATTGAAGCTATTCAAAAAATAATTGACAACGGCTTAGCATATATTGCAAATGGATCAGTATATTTTGATGTATTAAAATATAACGAAACAAACAACTACGGAATCCTTTCTAAAAGAGTTATTGAAGATGCTATTGAAAACACAAGAGCATTGGATGGGCAATCTGACAAAAAAAATCCGCAAGATTTTGCACTTTGGAAACGTGCTGAACCAGAGCACATACAACGATGGAATTCCCCATGGTCTGAAGGGTTTCCCGGATGGCATTTGGAATGTACTGTAATGAGTACTAAATATCTTGGAGAACAGTTTGATATTCACGGAGGTGGAATGGATTTAAAATTCCCACATCATGAATGTGAAATTGCACAAGCTGAAGCATGCAATCATAAAGCTCCCGTTAATTATTGGATGCATACCAATATGCTGAACTTGAATGGTAAAAAGATGTCGAAATCTACTGGTAATCATCTTTTACCACAAGAAATTTATTCAGGTGACAACAATATGTTATCGAAAGCATTTTCACCAAGTGTTACTCGTTTCTTTAATATGCAAGCACATTATTCAAGTATTTTAGATTTATCAAATGATGCTTTATTAGCTTCTGAAAAAGGACATAAAAGACTAATGGATGCTATTGATTCATTAAAAAGCATTAAATCTGGAGATACTTCTAGTTTTAATGTTGATGCATGGAAACAGAAATGTTACGATGCTATGAATGATGATTTTAATACACCTATTTTAATTGCCAATTTGTTTGATGCAGTAAAATACATCAATCAAATAAAAGATAATAAGGCAAGTATTACTAATGAAGATTTAGAGTTATTAAAAACTTCTCTAAATGCATTTGTATTTGATATTTTAGGTTTAATGAATGAAGCAAAAGCTGATCATAATTCTGATACATTATCAGGAACTATTGAGTTATTAATTAAACTAAGAGCTGAAGCAAAAGCAAACAAAGAATATGCGCTTTCGGATCAAATTAGAAATGAATTAATTGCTTTAGGAGTACAATTAAAAGATGGAAGAGAAGGCACAACTTTTTCTTTAAATTAACATTTAAAACTCTATTATATATCATATTGAGCCTGTCGAAATATTTTAACTTATTGGTGATCAATAAAACTTCGACAAGCTCAGTTTGAGAACCAATAAGTTAATAGTCTTTTCTGATAGCTTCTTACTTTTTTATGCTTAAAAAAATAGCAACATATCCATTTATTCTATTAATTCGGTTTTACCAAGCTGCAATCTCACCATATACACCTGCAGCATGTCGCTTCTCTCCTACTTGTTCCAGCTATTCACTGGAGGCATTACAAGTTCACGGATTATTAAAAGGGACTTGGTTAGCTCTAAAACGTATTGGAAAATGTCACCCCTGGGGAGGTTCTGGTTACGATCCAGTCCCTAAAAAAGACAATTCACATTCATCATAAAATAATTTTACACTAAGAGATTCATCCTATATCTAATTAGTATATTCGTATTATGAAAATTGCAATTGTCATTTTAAATTGGAATGGAGAAAAACTATTAGAACAGTTTCTTCCCTCTGTTGTTTCTTTTTCAAAAGAAGCAACTATTTATATTGCTGATAATGCATCTACTGACAATTCAATTTCTTTTGTAAAAAACAATTATCCTGAAATCACAATTATTCAGAACAAAGAAAATGGTGGTTATGCAAAAGGTTATAATGATGCTTTAGTACACATTAAAGCCGATATATACTGCCTATTAAATTCTGATATTGAAGTTACTAAAAATTGGCTGCAACCAATTATAAAACAATTTGATAGTAACCCAAATATCGCTGTCATACAGCCAAAAATATTAGACTATAAAGACAAATCAAAATTTGAATATGCTGGAGCTGGCGGAGGTTTCATTGATAAATATGCCTATCCATATTGTAGAGGTCGAGTTTTTGATTCTATAGAAATTGATACTAATCAGTATGATGATACTATTGATATTTTCTGGGCTTCTGGAGCATGTTTCTTTATCAAGAGTGATGTATTTCATGAACTAAACGGACTTGATGAAGACTACTTTGCTCATCAAGAAGAAATAGATTTATGTTGGCGTATTCAAAATACTGGTCATACTATAAAATATGTAGGTACGTCAACTGTTTTCCATGTAGGCGGCGCTACACTAACTACTCAAGATCCAAAGAAAACTTTTTTAAATTTTAGAAATTCTTTATTCAACCTAGCTAAAAACTCTCCAAAAAACAAAGGCTTTGGACTCATCTTTATACGTTTGTGTTTAGATGGATTAGCTGGGATAAAATATGTAATTGAACTTAAACCTTTATATACACTAGCTATTATAAAAGCTCATTTTAGTTTTTATGCAAACTTACCTAAGATGCTTACAAAGCGGAATCAAACAATCCAAAAAACTGACTACTATCAAACCAAAAGCATCGTTTGGGATTACTATATATCAAGAAAAAAAGTGCATTCATCATAAATGAATACACTTTTTAGGATAGATTCAGGGTTAATTATTTTATCTTGACACTGTACCTGTTAATTGCGTTACTGGTCCATTCCCCATAGTAATTGCAGTATGATCAGTTGCTAATAATGGTACCATATGAGCTAATGGTTTAAAGGTAAAAGGACTTGAGCTATTATCTGGAAATGGCTCTACAGAAACTACTATCGTCATTCCTTTTAAATCAGTTGGAAAAGTCAAACCTGCTGGTGCATTTTGAATATAATCTTCTCCTGGATACCCAGGTCCATTCCCCATATTTCCCTTAAATGGAGAAGTTGCAGCATTTTCATCTGCCATAGAAGCATCAGTAAAAGTTCCAGTTGAAACTGGTGTTCCATTAATTACAGCCCATCCTTCATATTTCCATCCTGCCGCTAAAGTTGGTAAAGTTAATCCTGTTACTGCTGAACCAGATGAGTTATCTAAAAACCATACACCACTAAATTCATTATTACTCATTCCATCAGTTGGAGTAGCTAAGATATAAGTTCCGGCTACTGAAGAAAAATCTGCTACAACATTAGAATTTACATTCGCATTACTACCAGAAAAATCACCCGCAAGCATTTTTGTATTAGATGGTGCTGGATCAGGATCTACAGTTGGCTCAATTGTCAATACAAATTTAGTTGCTGCAGCTAATTGAACTGTATTTACGCTAAAAGCAGTTTGAGAAGGTGTACCAGAATCATTTACTGTAAACACCCCTGTAGAAACAGGTGCTCCACCAACAATAACCCAACCTTCATATTTATAATCAGCTCCTAAATTTTCTAACCCAGTTAAATTAACGGTTAATGTAGAATCAACAGAAGGTGCTGGTACTAAAACTGCATCATCATCATTTGCACAAGAAGCTGCTAATAATCCGATAGCCATAGCTCCAAAGAGTTTTATATTTTTCATCTTTATAATTGTATTTAGTTATTACTATTACAAAGATATACACAACATTAGCCCTAAAATGTAAGCTAGCTTACACTAACTCGCTTTTTTAAAGATAGTTATTGTTTTTCTATCAAAATCAACTATTTTTTCTTCTTTTAATTCGTTTAATATGGTGTTTAATGTAGGCCGTGAAGTTCCTATCAATGAAGCTATATCTTTTTGTGTATATGGATGAATTATGATATGATTTCCTGTCTTTTCACAATCATATCCATATTCATCACACAATTCTTGTAAGAACTCTAATAAACGTGTCCTAGCATCTTTAAATAATAATATTTGTAATCTACGTTCTAGTTTTTTAAAACGAAATCCTAAAAATTTATATATACTTAAACTAAAGGTTTTATTATCACGCATTAAATCATGCATTGTATCTACTCCAATAGGACAAATACTTGTTTTACTATCTATCGATTGCGCAAATTCATTTCGAGTTATTTCTCCTAAAATTGCTTTTTCGCCAAACAATTCTCCTTTGGATAATATCGTTTTCACTACTTCTTTTCCATCTTCTGCATAGTAACCTATTTTTACTTTTCCTTTTTCAACTAAATAGATTTTATTTGCCGCATCCTCTTCAAAATAGATGTAATCATTTTTAGAATACAAATCAAAAGTATGACATGTTTTATACTCTTTGAACTTATGTGGACAAAGCAGATTAAATAGATTTACATCATCAAAAAACCAAAGTGAATTCATAAAGTGAAATTTTAAAAATAAGCAGTTAGTCTTGGGTCGTTTTAAACAATCAATTCTTACGCTTTTAAACAAAAAAAAGCGATAGAATTATCTATCGCTTTTTTTAAAAATCAAAGAGTGCTTTTATTTACTTCCAAATATTTTACTTTTAAAAGCCGAAAAAAGGCCAATTATTCCAATTGCTATAAACTTCCAAAACTTAAGCAATAAAGCGAAGAAACCAACTTTTGCTAATACTTTACCGGCAATTAACCCTCCAATACCATAAGCTGCTACATTATCTACATCAGGATTAAAATCTGCATATTTATTCCCTTCAGTAAAAGTAGCACTAGCAATAATATTATCAACATTCTCTTTTACCAAAGGTAAAACTGTCATATCTCCTATTATATTCAAATTTAAATACCCTGCTCTACCTAAAACTCTAATATTATAATTAAGCGTATTAACCTCCGATAAATCAAATTTTAATTCTTTAGCCCAGTGTAGTTTCTTAGTTGTTTCATCATAGTAAGGTTTTGAAGCCCAACCTACCATTTTCATACTTCCATAACCTAACTTAATACGCTCTGGGTTACTTAGTTCTACATCACTCTTCATTTCTTCTAACAACTCATCATAATCGATATCTTTAGCATCACCATCTTCTATAAACCCTTCTTCAGAATATGTAATTTCAACAGCATATGTGAAATTATCACTCACAGGACTGATATCTTCAGGAAACAACATCCCTAATGGTTCACTAGGTGGGTTTCCCCACAAGTCTGTTAAAACTTTTTTACTTTGTTCTGCGTTTAAAAACTTATATCCCTTAGGAACAGTTATAACAGCCATGTCTCCATCTAAAAGAACAATACCTCTTTCATAATTAAAACTAGTACTAATACTATCATATACTTTTTGTATTGCTTCAATATTAATTACTTCTTCTGTATTCGATTCATCTTGAGCATTTGCAATCCCAACGAATAATAATGTTAGTCCAAAAAATATATTTTTCATAGTTAGTTAGTTAGTTAGTTAGTTTAAGTGGATAGCCACATTTAATTTTCTGCGAAACTACTACTTTAGTAACTATTCTGAAATCCCTATTTATAATGATTTTTACATCACTAATATTGATGGTATCACTATCAAATAATGAAAATGAAAAAATGGCGACACCACGGATAAGAATAAACTACATATTTCCATTTCAAGCACAAAAAAACCAACAGATAACCCCATCGGTTTTTTTAATTATTTTACAATGAGTCCCAGAAACAAGCTCAGGATAACATTTTAAGCATTTTGCTTTTTAATTAAATTTAATGCAGAACCTTCGTTGTACCAATCTATTTGACCTTGGTTATAGGTATGATTAGCCATGATTCTATCTTTACTACCATCAGCGTGAACTGCTTCAATAGTCAAAGGTTTACCGGGAGCAAATGTATTTAAGTCTGTAAAATTGAAAGTGTCATCTTCTTGAATTAAATCGTAATCTGCTTCATTAGCGAACGTTAATCCTAACATTCCTTGTTTTTTCAAGTTAGTTTCGTGAATACGCGCAAAAGATTTTACAATAACTGCTGCTACTCCTAAATGACGTGGTTCCATTGCCGCATGCTCTCTTGAAGAACCTTCTCCGTAATTATGATCACCAACAACTATTGTATTTATTCCTGCTGCTTTATATTTACGAGCTACATCTGGCACTCCACCAAACTCACCATCTAATTGGTTTTTAATAAAATTTGTCTTTTTACCAAAAGCATTTACAGCCCCAATTAAACAGTTGTTAGAAATATTATCTAAATGCCCACGGTAACGTAACCACGGTCCTGCCATAGAAATGTGATCCGTTGTACATTTACCAAATGCTTTTATTAATAATTTAGCACCGTTAATTTCGTTTCCTAACGGTGTAAATGGTGTTAATAATTGTAACCGTTCAGAATCACCTGCAACCGTAACATTTACTCCACTACCATCTTCCATTGGTGCTAAGTAGCCATCATCTTTTACTTCAAAACCTTTTGGAGGTAATTCCCATCCTGCTGGCTCATCTAATAGTACCTCTTGACCATCCTTGTTGATTAAAGTATCCTTCATTGGATTGAAATCTAATCTTCCTGATAATGCAATTGCCGCTACCATTTCTGGTGAAGCTACAAAGGCATGTGTATTTGGGTTCCCATCAGCACGTTTTGCGAAATTTCTGTTAAACGAGTGAATAATAGAGTTCTTAGGTGCGTTTTTAGGATCCTTATAACGAGCCCATTGTCCAATACATGGTCCACAAGCATTAGTGAAAATAGTAGCATCTAATTTTTCAAACACTTTTAAAATACCATCTCTATCCGCTGTATAACGTACTTTTTCTGAACCTGGATTGATACCTAATTCAGATTTCATCGTAATTCTCTTATCTATAGCTTGTTGTGCAATAGAAGCTGCACGAGATAAATCTTCATAAGAAGAGTTGGTACAAGAACCTATTAATCCCCATTCTACTTTTAATGGCCAATCATTTTTATTCGCAATAGCTGTCATATCACTACCTGCTTTTGTTGATAAATCTGGCGTAAAAGGTCCGTTTAATAACGGACTTAATTCTGATAAATTAATTTCAATAACTTGATCGAAATATTGTTCTGGATTAGCATATACTTCAGCATCACCAGTTAAGTGTTCCTTAATTTCATTTGCAGCATCAGCAACATCACTTCTGTCCGTAGCACGTAAATAACGCTCCATAGAGGCATCATAACCAAATGTAGACGTTGTAGCTCCTATTTCAGCTCCCATGTTACAAATAGTCCCTTTTCCTGTACAAGACATGTTTGTTGCTCCTTCTCCGAAGTATTCAACGATAGCTCCTGTTCCTCCTTTTACAGAAACAATACCAGCTACCTTTAAAATAACATCTTTAGGCGCAGTCCATCCAGATAATTTACCTGTTAACTTAACCCCTATTAATTTAGGAAACTTCAATTCCCAAGCCATACCCGCCATTACATCAACAGCATCAGCTCCACCAACACCAATTGCAATCATCCCTAATCCACCTGCATTTACTGTGTGTGAATCCGTACCAATCATCATTCCTCCAGGAAATGCATAATTTTCTAATACCACTTGGTGAATAATACCTGCTCCTGGTTTCCAGAACCCAATTCCGTATTTATTAGATACGGACTCTAAGAAATTAAAAACCTCATTAGAATTATTTAATGCATATTGTAAATCTTTACTTGCACCTTCTCTTGCTTGAATTAAGTGATCACAATGCACAGTAGTTGGTACAGCCACTTGCTTTTTTCCTGCTTGCATAAATTGCAATAAGGCCATTTGAGCAGTTGCGTCTTGACATGCTATTCTATCTGGAGCAAAATCTACATAATCCTTTCCTCTGGTATAAGTAGTTTTTGCTTTTCCATCCCAAAGGTGTGTGTATAAAATTTTCTCTGCCAATGTTAAAGGGGTACCTGTTAATTCTCTGGCCTCTGTTATACGGGCTTCGAATTTACCGTAAATCCCTTTAATCATATCAATATCAAAAGCCATATCTATGTGTTTAGATTATTATTAACTTGAAGTCTTGCTAAATTACGAAAAATATAGGGTAATTAGAAGATCTTCAGTTCTTAAAGAGATTGATTAATAGCAACAAAAAAGCCCGAGTTCTACACTCAGGCTTTTAAATATTCTTATAAATAATGTACTAATTACACTACCAATTTCTTTTGAGATGGCTTAAATTTCGTTAATACAATACCATCAACAGCTTTTTCATACTCTTCCATAGTAGGTGTTCTTCCTAGTATACAAGATAAAACAACCACAGGTGTAGAAGATAATAAAGATTCACCTTTTTTCTCATCAGTATCTCTTACTACACGCCCTTGGAATAAACGAGTAGATGTAGCCATTACGGTATCTCCTGCTTCAGCTTTTTCTTGGTTACCCATACATAAACTACAACCTGGACGCTCTAAATATAACATGTTTTCATACTTCGTACGAGCCGCTGCTTTAGGGGCTGCATCATCAAATACAAAACCAGAATACTTCTCTAATACATCCCAATCACCTTCTGCTTTTAATTCATCAACAATATTGTACGTAGGTGGAGCAACAACTAAAGGTGCTTTAAATACTACCTCTCCTTGTTGTGCTTCTACGTTTTTAAGCATTTGTGCCAATATTTGCATATCTCCTTTATGCACCATACACGAACCAACAAAACCTAAATCTACTTTTTTAATTCCTCCGTAAAAAGATAATGGTTGAATATTATCGTGTGTATAACGCTTAGATACATCCTCATTATTCACGTCTGGATCAGCAATCATCGGTTCAACAATCTTATCTAAATCGATAACAACTTCAGCGTAATATTTAGCATCAGCATCTGGCTTTAACGCCGATTTAGTTCCTGTTTTAATTTCTTGAATACGATTATTGGCTTTATCTACTAATCCTTTAAGATCTTGCTTCGGGTTATCCATCCCCTTATCAATCATAATTTGAATACGATTTCTAGAGATCTCTAATGATTCAATCAATGTTTCATCTTCTGAAATACAGATAGATGCTTTTGCTTTCATTTCTGCGGTCCAATCTGTAAATGTAAATGCTTGATCAGAAGTTAAGGTACCAATATGTACTTCTATAATTTTTCCTTGGAAAACATTCTCTCCTTCAAACTGATTTAACATTTGTTCTTGAGTGGCGTGAACTACATCACGGAAATCCATAAAAGATTTCATTTCTCCTTTAAAAGTAACTTTAACAGACTCAGGAATTGGCATAGTAGCCTCACCTGTAGCTAATGCTAAAGCAACTGTTCCTGAATCGGCTCCAAAAGCAACTCCTTTTGCCATACGTGTATGAGAATCTCCTCCAATAATAACGTCCCAATCATCAACTGCAATATCATTTAATACTTTATGAATTACATCTGTCATTGCATGGTACTTCCCTTCAGGGTGACGTGCAGTAACTAATCCGAAGTCATTCATAAACTTCATTAATCTAGGAATATTAGCTTTTGACTTATCATCCCAAACTGAAGCCGTATGACACCCTGATTGATAACCTGTATCAACAATAGGAGAAATAACTGTAGCAGCCATCATCTCTAATTCTTGAGAAGTCATTAAACCCGTAGTATCTTGAGAACCTACAATATTTACTTCAACTCTTACATTAGAACCAGCATGTAACGTTTTACCTGGTGTAGTTCCAACAGCATTTTTATTAAATATTTTTTCAACAGCAGTTAATCCTTGCCCTTCAATAGAAACTTCTTTTGAAGTAGCATATACTTGAGGAACATCAATTCCTAAAACTTTACAAGCAAATGATTGTAATTTTTTACCAAAAACAACAGCATAAGATCCTCCTGCCTTAATAAACTCCTTTTTTGGTGGTGTTAAAGCTGTAGAAATATCTTTTACTGCTTTGTCTCCTTTAAATAATTGCTTTGTTTTCGTATTTATAGTAAATACAGTACCTGTAGCTACAGAATACTCTTCTTTTAAGATTGCATCTCCTTCCGCATCAACAACTGTATTTCCATCAGCATCTTTTTGCTTTACCCAGTTTTTTAAATCGATACCAATACCACCAGTT
>Ga0209291_1002940_pt1 | contig 13201 bp, 10 predicted proteins | sample GOMGulsemesocosm_FD_184633 | JGI IMG/M metagenome (GOLD analysis project Ga0209291, IMG submission 184633) | Methane-oxidizing microbial communities from mesocosms in the Gulf of Mexico - GOM9B Gulf of Mexico (SPAdes) (version 2) | ecosystem: Environmental > Aquatic > Marine > Cold seeps...
TTGATTTTCTGATTTTATTTGTAAAAATAGTTCATCATCAACCAGTTTTAAGGGTGATTTATTTTTCATTCCTTTCATGTATTTTCGTACTAGTTCATCATACATCAAAGCAATATTTCTTAAAGAGTCAATTATCAATTTTTGTTCTTCATCTATGCCAAATTCTGTATAATATTTTAAGGCGTAAATTAGTTTTTTACCATGAATGATTAGCTTACTATTAGAGGTAAAGCTTTGAAACAATAATTGACTGGTTCCTACCCAAGAACCTAATGCGAATAATGTATCTTTTGTTTTTTTATTATTTATCGTTTTTAATACAATGGCAGCATATTCAGGTGTGTCAAATGGTTTTATGTTTGACCAAGCATCTTTTTCTATATCTTGAAGTTGATCTAAATAATCGTTAGCTTTACTAATCTTCTCATTAAATATTGAATAATTTAAATTAGCATAAACAGTACCTTGTACAAATTTGAAATAAGAATTGTTCTTTCGTTTATGATCCTTGTTTATTTTTTCAATTGTTGGGAGATATTTATTGATTGGTTTAGCTCCAATAAATGTGGACAATGGAGTAGGGAAAGGAGCTCTAAATTTTTTAGTTTTATTTTTTGATAAGTTGTTTTGGTAAGTTAAAAAAAATCGAGCTTCATTCGCTCTAAAATTAGCAACACAAAATGGTTTCAAATGTATTTTATTGTAATCTTTGGTAATAACCATTTTAACATTAAATTCAATAAGCTGCTTTTTTTTATAAGCGAAGGATGGTATAAATGAGGCATCTACAATCATATGTATTGGGACAAATCCTTCTTTAATAAACGAAATTTTAGCTTTACGGTTAGCTGGTAACCATAATTCAAATTTTTCATTTTCAAATACTGTTTGACTTGAATCAATGTTGTCAAAATTTACGTGTACTGAAAAATTGGTAATGGGCACAGAATTATGAGAAACGAAACCTTTAATCTTAACAAATTTTTCATTTGAAAATGAATAATTTAATGCAAGCATTGAAATTATAAATAGTACTATGTTAATTTTATTTTTCAGGAGTCAATTTTCTCAAATGTATATTTATTTATTCATTTTTAGAAATATTTCAGTAAATATTACCATTCTTTTAGATTAACTATCATTTTAAATAGATACAATTCGTAAAATTATAAATTATAACTTATTATTATTGTATAATATGCTTACTTTTAGCTCAAAATATTTTAGAAATGATTCATATTGAAAATTACATCAACGGAGAATTAGTTAAACCTACTTTGAATCAATACATTGATAATGTAGATCCAAGTAGAGGAGAGGTTTATTCACAAATACCTTCATCTACAAAAGAAGATGTTGAATTAGCAGTTAATGCATCTAAGGATGCTTTTAAAACGTGGTCGAATATGCCAAAAGAAACACGTTCGAATATTATGTTGAAAGTTGCTGATTTAATTGAAGAGCGTATGGATGAATTCGTTGCTGCCGAATCTTTAGATAATGGTAAACCTGAATCTCTGGCGAGAGCGGTTGATATTCCTAGAGCGGTAAGTAATTTTAAGTTTTTTGCAACAGCCATATTACATTATGCATCTGAATCACATTATATGGAAGGACTTGGTGTAAATTATACAGTTCGTAAACCAATTGGTGTTGTAGGATGTATTTCACCTTGGAATTTACCTTTATATTTATTTACATGGAAAATTGCACCTGCTTTAGCAGCAGGAAATTGTGTTGTAGCTAAACCATCTGAAATTACACCAATGACAGCTTATTTATTGTCAAAAGCATGTGTAGATGCAGGAATGCCAGCAGGTGTTTTAAACATTGTACATGGTTTAGGTCAGCATGTGGGTGATGCTATTACAAGACATAAAGATATTACTGCCATTTCGTTTACGGGTGGAACGCAAACAGGGAAAACTATTGCTACAATTGCAGCGCCAATGTTTAAAAAATTATCGTTGGAGTTGGGTGGTAAAAACCCTAATATTATTTTCGCGGATTGTGATTTTGATAAAGCTTTGAAAACTACTTTACTGTCTAGTTTTGCTAATCAAGGTCAAATATGTTTATGTGGGTCAAGAATATTTGTGGAACGACCAATTTACGAAAAATTTAAAAAAGCGTTTGTAGAAAAAGTAGATAGAACTATAGTGTCTTACCCTACTGATAAAAAAGCAAAATTAGGTGCTGTTGTATCTAAACCACATATGGAAAAAGTATTGTCGTATGTGGCTTTGGCAAAAGAAGAAGGAGGGACTGTTTTAACTGGAGGGACTCAAGTTCATTTAGATGGTGAATATGCAAATGGTTTTTATATCAGACCTACTGTAATTGAAGGTTTAGCTTTTGACTGTAGAACAAATCAAGAAGAAATATTTGGACCGGTAGTAACCATTATGCCATTTGATACAGAAGAAGAAGTGTTAATGATGGCTAATTCTACACAGTATGGATTATCTGCAACTATTTGGACAGAAAATTTAACAAGAGCGCATAGAATTGCTGATGAAATTCATGCTGGAATTGTATGGATTAACAGTTGGTTAGTACGTGATTTAAGAACGCCATTTGGAGGTGTAAAAGCATCAGGTGTTGGACGTGAGGGAGGGTTTGAAGCCTTGCATTTTTTTACAGAACCTAAAAATATATTTGTGAAATTAGGAGATGGTGGACATTAAATAATAAAGGTTGGAGAAATCCCCAACCTTTAACCCAAAATCTATGAATGAATTATCTCTAATTCAATAGGTGTAGTGTAATAACCATGCCAAAACCAAATTTAGTTTGTTTTTACTGCTATTTTCTGGGATAATCTGTGGTTTGTTTTATTGAAATAGCTGATTCCAAAAGCTTTTGGGTACAAAACATACTTATTATCAAGGTTTACAAAAAAAATACCTTATTTTTGCGTTATGAAGAATATTAGAAATTTTTGTATCATAGCCCATATTGATCATGGTAAATCGACTCTAGCTGATAGATTATTACAGGAAACTGGAACTATTGCTGATAGAGACATGAAAGCTCAGGCGTTAGATGATATGGATATTGAGAGAGAAAGAGGGATTACGATTAAGAGTCATGCCATTCAAATGGATTATGAACAAGATGGTGAAAAGTATGTGTTAAACTTAATTGATACACCTGGCCATGTTGATTTTTCTTATGAAGTGTCTCGTTCAATTGCTGCGTGTGAAGGAGCATTACTTATTGTAGATGCTGCACAGGGGATTGAAGCTCAAACTATTTCTAATTTATATTTAGCGCTAGAAAATGATTTAGAAATTATTCCAATTTTAAATAAAATGGACTTACCTGGTGCACAACCAGATGAGGTTACTGATGAAATTGTTGATTTAATTGGGTGTGATCCTTCAGATGTAATTCCGGCATCTGGAAAAACTGGTTTAGGTATTAAAGAAATTTTACAAGCAGTTGTAGCAAGAGTTCCTGCACCAAAGGGTGATGAAGATGCTCCTTTACAAGCCATGATTTTTGATTCTGTTTATAATTCGTTTAGAGGAATTATAGCATATTACAGAGTATTAAACGGTTCACTTAAAAAAGGAGAACGTGTAAAGTTTTTTAATACTGAAAAAGAATATTTTGCTGATGAAATCGGTATTTTACGTATGGACATGGAACCACGTAAAGAAGTGAAAACTGGTGATGTTGGGTATATTATTTCTGGAATTAAAAGAGCTGAAGAGGTAAAGGTTGGTGATACGATTACTACTACTGATAATCCGTGTGATGTGGCTGTTCAAGGTTTTGAGGAAGTTAAACCAATGGTGTTTGCTGGTATTTATCCAGTGGATACGGATGAGTTTGAAGAACTGAGAGCATCAATGGAAAAATTACAATTGAATGATGCTTCATTGAGTTTTGAACCTGAATCGTCTGCCGCTTTAGGTTTTGGATTTAGATGTGGATTCTTAGGAATGTTACACATGGAAATTATTCAAGAACGTTTAGAGCGTGAGTTTAATATGACTGTAATTACAACAGTACCCAATGTGTCTTACAAAGCATATTACCACAAGAATAACGAAATGGTTATTGTAAATAACCCTTCTGAATTACCTGACCCTTCAAAATTAGATTACGTTGAAGAGCCTTATATTAAAGCTCAGATTATTACAAAAGCTGATTATGTAGGTCAAATTATGAACCTTTGTATTGAAAAAAGAGGGGAATTAAAGAATCAAGTATATTTAACACAATCAAGAGTTGAAATTACGTTTGAAATGCCATTAGGTGAAGTTGTATTTGATTTTTATGATAAATTAAAATCGGTTTCAAGAGGATATGCTTCTTTCGATTATTTCCCAATAGATTACAAACGTTCTGATTTAATTAAATTGGATATCTTATTGAATTCTGATCAAGTAGATGCGTTATCTGCATTAGTGCACAGAAGTAACGCACATATGTTAGGTAAGAAGATTTGTATTAAGTTGAAGGAATTAATTCCACGTCAACAATTCGAAATTCCAATTCAAGCTGCAATTGGAGCAAAGATTGTATCTCGTGAAACGATAAAAGCCTTACGTAAAGATGTAACAGCCAAATGTTATGGTGGTGATATTTCTAGAAAGCGTAAATTATTAGAGAAACAAAAGAAAGGTAAAAAGAAAATGCGTCAAATTGGAAATGTAGAAGTTCCTCAAGCGGCATTTATGGCAGTTCTTAAGTTAGATTAAGTTCACTATTATTAGATATTAAAAAAGCGTATTGAATAAATCAATACGCTTTTTTTGTGTTTAATTATGTGTCAATTGTTCTAAGTAATTGAATTTTTGAATAACATAAAGTAATATAAAATTACTGGTCTAAGACTTTATATTATTATTAGTTATACTTTTATAAAAAAATGACCTATGAAAAGAATTTTATTCAGAGTAAAACCTATTGTAAGTAAGATAAGTTTAATTGGTACTATCGTATTTATACTGCTATCGTGTAAAAAAGAAATAAATGGATGTACAAATACACAAGCTAGTAATTATAATTTAGAGGCCACACAAGATGATGGGTCTTGCATAGAAGCTACAGTTGATCAATCTATAGAAGTAGGTGATTTTCATGAAGGCGGTGTTGTGTTTTGGGTAGACGGTACAGAGGAGCATGGTTTAGTATGTTCAGTTAATGATATAGGCTTTGAAGATTGGGGAAATTCTGCGATTGGAGCACAGACAAACGACTCAATAGGTTCAGGTTATAATAATACTTTAAATCTTGAAATAGATCTTACTTCAATGTTTGTTGATAACACACCTGTTCATATTTGTATTGATCTAAGTTCAAATGGCTATTCAGATTGGTTTTTACCAAGCTCAGAGAGCCTTAGGTTAATTGCGGAAAATAAAACAGAAATATCAAATACTTCAATCGAAAACGGTGGTGGGTTGTTTGCTTATGATGAGTATTGGACTTCTACAACAAAAAATACATTTGAATTGTATACTTATCATTTTGTTAATGATTCAATTGAAGTTGGGATAATCGATCAATTTATGGGTGTAAGAGCAGTAAGGTCGTTTTGACATAGAAATTAATCTATCTGTTCCATGGTTGTTCTTAAGTTATGATAGCTAACTACTGGATATTAAAAAAGCGTATTGATTTTATTCAATACGCTTTTTTTAGTTTCTATGATTAGATGTTATTCACTCTTCTTCAAAGTCAACCCCAATTAAATCTTTGTCACTTTCAAACCAAACTTCCATAAAGTCATTTTGCTCAATGGCAAATCGTTCAAATTGTTTTAAATATAATTTGTTGTTAGCTAAAGTTCCAAATTCATCTTCTAAATTGTCTTTGCTATATTTTAATACATTACCGTTGGCATATACTTCAATATGACGCGCAGGTTGACCGCTATTGTCAGTTTCAAAATAATAGGTACAAATACCCCAACTATCGTACGCGTCTCCTCTAGTGTCTTTCCACTCTCTTTTAAAGTATTTCATAATCGTATGTTGTAAGCTTAAACGTATATTTTTTATCTAATCTCTCCTCCAGCTTCAAAGTTCTTTTCAGGAGAAATAAAACTTAATTCTCCTTTGTCGTTCTCAGCCATTAAAATCATACCTTGTGATTCTACGCCACGAATTTTACGTGGTGCTAAGTTCATTAAGATACTTACTTTTTTACCAATCACTTCTTCTGGTGTATAATATTCAGCAATTCCTGAAACTACTGTTCTTTTATCCAATCCAGTGTCAACTGTTAATTGTAACAACTTTTTTGCCTTTTTAACTTTCTCAGCGGCAATAATTTCACCAACTCTAATGTCCATTTTTGTGAAATCATCAAATGAAGCTTCATCTTTCTGTGGTTCAAAAACAGTTTCTACATTGGCTAATTTTGAAGCTTCTAATACGGCAATTTGTTCTTCCACAAATTTGTCTTCAATTTTAGCAATTAAAATACTTGGCTTATTTAATTGATGACCTTCTTCTAATAGAGAGTCAGAACCTAAACTGTCCCATTTTAACATTTCCATTCCTAAAAATTCAGCAATTGTTGCTGCTTTTTGAGGTAAAAAGGGTTGGAATGCAATCGTTAAGTTAGCGGTAATCTGTAAAGCTATGTTCATGATAGTTTCCACTCGATCCATATCAGTTTTAGCCAATTTCCATGGTTCAGTTTCCGCTAAATATTTATTACCTAAACGTGCTAAATTAATGGCTTCAGCTTGCGCTTCACGTAATTTGTAAGCACGTATTAATTTTTCTATTTTTGAAGGGTATTCTTTTAATTGGGCCAATACATCAGAATCAACATCTGTTAATTCACCTCTTTTTGGCACTTTTCCTTCAAAATATTTGTTAGATAAAACAACAGCTCTATTTACAAAGTTTCCTAGTATATCGGCTAATTCGTTGTTGATTCTTGATTGAAATTCTTTCCATGTAAATTCTGAATCTTTACTTTCAGGTGCAATAGAAGTCAACACATATTTAAGCTCGTCCTTTTTGTCAGGATTAGCTTCCATAAATTCATGTAACCATACTGCCCAATTTCTAGATGTAGAAAATTTATCACCTTCTAAGTTTAGAAATTCATAAGCAGGTACATTATCTGGTAAAATAAGTCCACCATGTTCTTTTAATAATATAGGGAATATAATAGCGTGAAATACGATATTATCTTTTCCAATAAAGTGAACTAATTTAGTATCTCCTGTCCAATAATCTTTCCAATCTTTTCCTTTTTTAGTTGCCCATTCTTTAGTTGCCGAAATGTAACCGATAGGAGCATCTAACCAAACGTATAATACTTTTCCATCTGCTCCTTCAACTGGTACTTTAACACCCCAATCTAAATCTCTAGTCATGGCACGTGGTTGTAAACCACCGTCAATCCAACTCATACATTGACCATTCACTTGGTTACGCCAATCTTTAGGATTGTGTAGTTGCTTACCGTCAAACGAACCTTCTTTAATCCATTCTTTTAACCAAGTTTCATGTTGATCCATTGGTAAAAACCAGTGAGATGTTTCTTTCAGCGTAGGCGTGTTTCCACTTAATGTAGAAACTGGATTAACTAATTCTGTAGGACTTAATGCAGAACCACATTTTTCACATTGGTCACCATATGCACCTTCTGCATCACATTTTGGGCAATTTCCTGTAATGTATCTATCGGCCAAAAATTGATTAAATTCTTCATCATAATACTGCTCAGTCGTTTTTTTAATAAAGCTTCCTTTATCATTTAAGACTTTAAAATAATCTTGAGCAGTTTCTTTATGTAAATCAGTTGAGGTTCTTGTATAGATATCAAATGAAATGTCAAAATCGTTAAATGCTTTTTTATTAATAGAATGATATTTATCTACAATGGCTTGAGGAGTTGTTCCTTCTTTTTTAGCACGTAATGTTATGGCAGCACCATGTTCATCAGAACCACATACAAATGCAACATCCTCATTTTTTAATCGCAGAAATCTAACAAAGATATCAGCTGGTAAATAAACACCAGCAACGTGACCTAAATGAAGGGGTCCATTTGCGTAAGGTAAAGCGGCAGTAACAGTATATTTTTGACTCATTTTTATGTTTTTTTAATGCTATAAATGAATAGCTGCACAAAAATAAGGTTTTATATCACAAATTTCAAATAAGTACCTTTAATTATAGCATGTATATTCATCTAAAATTTTCAATCTTTTTCACATGATTTGTTTTTGTAAGGAAAAGTTAAATTGTCTTTAAAAATTGTACATTTACAGTATGGCAAAAGTTAGAATTGTTTCTCCTGCAAAATCAATAGAAAAAGAGCATATTGATTTTTCCGTTAAGTTTTTAAAAGAGAACAATTTTGATGTTGAAATTTCTGCTAATTGTTTAGGTGAGTATCATTATTTTTCTGGTACTGATGAAGAAAGAATTTCCGATTTTCAAAATGCTTTAGATGATGATTCGGTGGATGTTATTTTATGCGCGAGAGGTGGATATGGATGTATTAGAATTATTGATCGTTTAGATTTTACAAAATTTCTACTCAATCCTAAACTAATTGTTGGTTTTAGTGATGTAACCGTATTTCATAATCACGTTCATTCTAATTTTAATCTTCCAACAGTACATGCGACTATGCCTTTGAATCTTTCTTCTAATTCTTATGAAAGTTTACAATCTTTAGTAAATGTTATTAATGGCGGTAAAGTAAATTATAAATTGGCGTCAAATCCCGATAATAAATGTGGTGAAGTAAAAGCAGATGTAGTAGGTGGAAATCTAGCCATTATTTATGCATTGATAGGTACAAATTCAGATATAAATCTTGATGATAAAATATTATTCATTGAAGATGTTGGAGAGTATGTTTATGCGATTGATAGAATGATGTGGGCCTTACAAAAATCAAACAAATTAGCTAAACTGGCTGGTGTAATAGTAGGCGGAATGACAAATGTTATTGATACCGATACATCCTTTGGAAAGTCAGTTGAAGAAGTTATATTGGAAAGAGTGTATGATTTGTCAGTTCCTGTTTGTTTTGATTTTCCGGCAGGGCATATTAATGACAATAGAGCTATTACTTTTGGAAAAGAAGCCAAGTTAGTTGTTTCTGAAGATGGTGTGGTTTTTGAACAATAACAAAACGACTATGATTACAAATCCAAAGAAAAGACGTAGAAAAGCATTTTCTGTAAGTATTAAAATTGCTTGGAGTTACGCTAAATTAGTTTTACTTAAAAAAATAGTTAGCCAAAGGTATTATTATAAACAGATTGAAAAATTACATGTTTTAAATGCCAATAGAACTAAGAAAGTAATTCTCGAATTGAATGGCCTATTTTTAAAAGTAGGGCAGTTAATTTCTATTATGTCTAACATTGCACCTGAAGCGTATGGTCGAATTTTGGAATCATTACAAGACAATACCCCAAACTCGGATTTTAGTTTAATTAAAAAGTCACTTGAAACAGAATTAGGAGATAATATATCTAATTTGTTTACTGAGTTTGGTGAAGTGCCAATGGCTTCTGCTTCTATTGGACAAGTACATAAAGCTGTACTTAATACAGGGGAACAGGTTGCAGTTAAAATTCAGCATCCCAACATAGGTGAATTGGCCATAATAGATTTGGCTATAATTGAAAAAATTATTGGTTTGGTAAGTCGTTTTTTTGAGATAAAAGGAATTGATCATGTGTATAGTCAAGTTAAGGAGATGATTTATGAAGAGCTTAATTATACTGCTGAAGCGTGTAATATGGAAGCCATTTCGTTAAGTTGCGGGAACATTGAAGGCGTAAAAATACCAAAAGTATATTCAGAGTACAGTTCGGAGAAAGTGTTAACGACTGAATTTTGTGAGGGTACAAAAATTACTAATGTTACGCAATTAAATGATTGGGGTATTGGTGAAAATAATATTGCAGAAAAATTAATTTTTGTGTATTGTGAAATGATTTTAAATCATGGCTATTATCATGCTGATCCACATCCAGGTAATTTATTAGTAAACAAAAATGGTGATATCATAATTTTAGATTTTGGTGCAATTGGTAAACTGAATGATGAGATGCGAGAGACTATACCTGTTTTGGTCCGTGCTATTGTTTCTAAAGATCAAGATGCAATGTTAGAAGCTTTAAAGAAAATGGGTTTTATAACTCAAGGTAAAGAGGCTAATAAAACAGCTCAGAAATTAATTTCAGCTTTAACTGAATTGTTTGAAAGTGGTATTAACATTAGAGAGTTTTCCATTGATGGTTTAAACAATTCTTCTATAAAAGAGTTCAGAAAAACAATAAGTATAAAAGAATTATCAGCCACTATTCAAGTGCCTAAAGATTGGATATTGCTGGAGAGAACTATTATGTTGTTGGATGGTGTGACGGCTAAGTTAGCGCCAGAATATAAACCGTTTGACACGATTAAGCCCTATTTGAAAAAATTAGTCTTAAAAAACGGAGGGCTTAGAAAATTAATTTGGGGAATCGTTAAAAAGCAGGTCAGTACGTTAGTTTCATTGCCAAAAAAAACGGATACGTTTTTGACTATGGCAAACAATGGTGAGTTGGAAATTGAAATTTCTGGATTTGATAGACATACGAAAAAAGTATATGCAGGGAGTCAACAAATAGCATTTGGGTTAATTTCGGTGTTTAGTTTAGGATTAGCTTTTGTTTCAGATATTTATGATAAGTCTACTTATGAAAATCTGTTTTTTGTAATTGGAGTAGGGTTTGGTGTTTTATTTTTGTGGTCTGTAATTAAGAATAGAAAGTAATGCTAACTCAAAAATCAAGAATAGATTCCGTATTACATGCATCAACTATTGGTGTTACTATAAAAGGAGTTTCCAATTTTGAGTTGAATAGCCTTAAAAATATTGCATTTGACAATTATCCTGAATTACCGAACATTAGATTGGGTAAACAAATTGAACGAGTCTTTTCATTTTTGATTGAGAGTTCGTCAAATTACTCACTTCTAAAAGAAAATATTCAAGTTATTGATGATAAGGTAACCATTGGTGAATTAGATTTTATTATTAAAAACAATGAAACAGATGTAGTAAGTCATCTTGAAATAGTTTATAAATTCTATTTATACGATCCAAATTTTTCTGGCATTGAATTGGAAAGATGGATTGGTCCTAACAGAAAGGATAGTTTTATTGAAAAATTTACTAAGTTAAAATCACAACAATTCTCATTACTTTACAAACCTAAAACGGCAATTGTTTTGCACGATTTGGATATTAAGTCAGTTAAACAAGAACTATGCTTTATGGCATCATTATTTGTGCCACATTCACTGATGAATAAAACTATTCCTGAAATTAACAATTCTGCAATTGTTGGGTATTGGCTGACTCTAGATGATTTTAGTAATCAAGGTGACTCTAGTTACCAGTATTATTTGCCTCAAAAACAAGAATGGGGAATTACACCACAAAATAATACAGAATGGTATTCCTTTTCAGAAATTCGTTTACTAATTATTGATTCATTAAATAGAGAGTTTTCGCCATCCTGTTGGATTAAGAAGAGCGATTCAACGTTTGAACAATGCTTTATTGTTTGGTGGTAATAGTGTAATCTTCATTTCTCATCTCATCCAATTTTTTTGTTTCTGATTCGAAAATTGGCCAATATTTTGAATGATAGTCGTCTTCATTCATAAATTTGATACAATCGTTGAATTGAGATTGTATAAATTCTGGAACGTTATTTTGAGTACACCAACTCATAAAGTCGATATAGGTTTTGGTGATAATTCCCTTTCTAGCTTTTGAAAGTATCTTAGAACTATAATGGTGAGGTCTATCTAAAATATTAATATAGATATCGTCTTTTTCAATCAAGTTAAGCGATAAACATTTTCTGTAGAATTCGGGTAATGTTTCAATGTTGTATACAGAAACGGTTGGAGAAATTTTAAACGATACATTTTTTAAGGATCTAATTTGTTCTCTATTGGATAGAAATGTTTCCCAGTTCAATTCCTTTCTAATGTATTCTCCTAGCTTATTAGACTCATCAATACTGGCTAGTACTTCAACAGATTTAAATTGCTTCCAATAGTCTATAACTTTGAATTTTTTAAATTCTAGTTTAGAAAAATTTGTATTGTATCTTAGTTTAACGTTTGTAATCTTATTAGTGATTAAATAATCCAATAACAGATAGTGTTCTTCTGTTACTAATGGTTCACCACCAGCAAAATAAAACTCTTGTGCTTGATGAAGAAATTGACCATTACTTTCAATGAATTGATTAAAGTCGTTTATGTTTTTAATAATGGCTTTGCTACCTAAGTTTGTATTAAGCATTTTAGCTTCACTGAACCATTTTGAACTCGCACCATGCCAACAGGTTCTACATCTAAAATTACATACGTTAGAGAATCTAATATCAAAGTAAATAGGGGTGTTGATTCGTGTTATATCAATGTCTGGAAATTTATCAAAGGTTTCTTGTCTGATACTCTTTGCGCCAGACAATTCTAAGTTAATACAAACTGCACACCGCTTATCTACTTTTCCTTTTAAAAAGTTTGATCTGACTTCATCTATTTTTTCATTAGTCCAAATTGAATGAATATTACTGTTGTTTATGTTTCCATAGTTAATAGAAGACACACAACAGGCATTGACTTGACCTTTTGATCCTAAATGAAAATGTATCCATGGCATTAAGCAATATGGTTTAGTTTTAGTTTTGATGGTGTAAAAGTATTAATTTAATCTAAAAATTTAGCACAAAAAAATGGGAGCAAATTTAATTGCTCCCATTTGTATTTTACGGGTTTCTTACTTGATTTTATGAATCACTATTGGCATAGTACCCAAACATTTTGATCTTCTTTTTGATACTGTGTAAGATAATTTAACAGCTTTACCATGTACCTTAAACTCCTCATCAAGTTCTAAAGGTTCTAGTAAAGTTTCTTTTCTGTTGTCAGCCATCACAACTGCAATAACAAAATCACAACCATCATGTTTTCGCATGTCTTTGACAACACCAGTTATTACACTTTCGGTTGCTACAGGTTTAACTGGGTTTTTAATTTGTTCAGTTGCACTTTCTTTAGAAGAACCACAAGCAAACATTCCAAGTGCTAAGACAATAATTAATAAATTTTTCATAATAATTAAATTTAGTTTATATATATTTTTTTACTCATATTCGTATTTTCTCCGCTTAATTTAACTAAATAGA
>Ga0209291_1002945_pt1 | contig 13179 bp, 12 predicted proteins | sample GOMGulsemesocosm_FD_184633 | JGI IMG/M metagenome (GOLD analysis project Ga0209291, IMG submission 184633) | Methane-oxidizing microbial communities from mesocosms in the Gulf of Mexico - GOM9B Gulf of Mexico (SPAdes) (version 2) | ecosystem: Environmental > Aquatic > Marine > Cold seeps...
TTCTTACTTAAAAGTGTAAGATCGTACATATTTAGCAAAATGTACGGTTGTGCTCTTTAAAAGGGTAGCAACGTACACTTATTGATGTGCTAGTCAGTAGCTGTTCTGTCCCAGAAACCAGGCAAGGAAATTAGACAATGTAACGCTATTTCCTATCTCTATATCGTCTTCAGAGGTTCACTTCATTGACTTGTTTTCAAATAACCCATTCAAAAACAGAGGGCTAGGTATCGTTGAGGACGCGGGTGGGCGCTATTCTATATTCTGGATCTGCTTGTTGGATGTTTTTTTTACTTGTTTAGAAACAATTTGTTATGCTGGAGGTGTGAGAGAGTGAGCTTTTTGCCCACCAATTTGCCCACCTTTGTAAGTTCTCTGATATCAGAGGGATAAGTTTGAAGCAATCAAATAAACTATCAGTGGTGGGGCAATACATATAGCGTATAAAAGTAGCTGTTTCTGTTTGTAAACCCACTTCCAGAATCCCACTTTGTGTTCTCGTACAGAATAGTAAAAGTTCATAGTCCAATAAAATGCGAGCATTGCACACATTAAAGCTACTGGGAAGGCAACGAAATGGGTCTGACTTTGTGATATAAGCTCAATGACACTGGCGTCAACAGTTCCTGCATTTCCGTTTCTAAAAAGGTTAACAAATGCTAGAAAACACAAGCTAACATATGACATAACCATCATGGTTATTTGTTTAGATGAACTAGAGACATTTGTGCGTTTTGTGTACGAATCTGATATTCTTGAGGTTTGTCCCATGAATGACTTTTCAATATTTTCTGCCCTAGACTTTTCATTTAAATATTGAGATCTCTTAATTAGCTTTTTAGAGGCGAGGGCCACGAGCAAGGAATTTAAATATCCTATAATACCCACTGCTTCACTGGAATGGTGGAAACGTTGGTGATTAAGCTGAATACGTTTAATGGCTAATAATTCACGTTTGATTTGGCCGATTAATTTTAATCCTGTTTGTTGGTCACTTGGAACGATAGAGGTTAAGGCATCTGCTTTATGTTCATGATGTTTATGTACATGTAACGAATATTTTAAATAATAAAATACCTGTCGACATACAACAAATTTGTCATCCTCGGTAAGGCAAATGATTTGCTTATCAACTTCTATTTCTTGCCCTTCGAGATCAATAAAATTAAGGTAAGTTAAACCATTAGGAAGAATTTTGAAGTTAACTCTGTAGATGTTAGGCATCTGTGCGTCGAAATCACCAAAAATCAATTTTTGTGGTGATGATTCGTTAGACTCTGGCACCAATTTTTTGGCTATATCCCATAGTCCGTTCAGCTCTTTCTGCCTTGCAGTCCAGTTGCGCTGGTGTTGCTGACTTTTGTTGCTATGGCAATTATTTAAGTCGTGTAGGCTATCAAGTAATTTACACTTATGTGAGCCAGTCATACCTTCGTATGTTTTAGGGTATACAATTACACTCCCGGTAAGCTCCCTAGTATCAAGGTCATCGTTTTCTTCAGACTTAGCAAGTATACATACTCTGAATTCACCGTCGCCATCTAATCGATCTTTCCAGTCAACCCAAGACTGAATAGCTATTTTCCTAGCATGATTATCATTAAAACCAGTATATGCAAAGCTATTACAAAAACTGTTGGAATCTCGCTTTTTCTGGTTAGTGAAGCCACCCTGAATACCTACAGTAATTAGCCCAAAGTCCAAATGGCCGCTAACGCAAGGAATCCATCCTACATATTTGTAATTGGTGTCAATTTCAATTGACTCTTTCTCTGCCTCTAAAGCTTTCAGGCCTTCTAAAACCTGATTACAACTCATGTCCACTGCTCAATCCTTTGTAACGAAAAGGCCCCGACATAATCGAGGCCTCTTCTTAATCTTTAATTTCTATAGTAGTCGACGAAACCAAGTATCAGAAGGTTGGCTGTCTCTAATAACACCAATACCTTTATTTGCATTAATAACCATGCCATGTCTTAAGCCTGAGCCGGCAGGTATTACATTAATTTCTTTTAACGACTTTGCTGATGACTTCATATCAGAACGATTTTTTATCACAACAAGCCAGAACCCTGCCCAACAAAGAGCAAGTGACAAAAATAATATTTCAAAGTATAAGTTTTCAAAAAGTATCATTGGGTATTCCTTTGTTACTAAAATAACCTATTAAATCTAGGAACCTCTAAAGCTTATGACTGTTACCTTAGCTTATCAATAGGAGATGTCGCACAGTTTTGTGAGATATCTCGCACAAACTTGTGGGACAAGAGCTGTAAAACGCACTTAATATGCCTGCCAATTAGATAATTTATTGATACTAATTGCTCAGGATGCCACCAATATATGAATGATTTTACGTATCAGTTGATATTTCAACCAATTCGGTGGCGTAGGATATTCTATTTTCTTACTTTTGCAAAGTATTATATTTAGTCAATGGTCGATGACATTTCCTATTCATACCTTGCTAACCTCTAAATAGAACGCAGCTGTTTTTCAGGTTGTGGTAACGCGTTCAAATGACTGCCTCTTTGGTTAGAGCCCTTTCTACTTTTGGATAAACAGTTAATAACATGCTTCGAACATTAAATATAAAGTCTTCTACTGCTGCCGTGCGAAAATTTCGCTTCCTCTAGTTAGAGAACTTAATTAAAGATAATCATGCGGCTGGAATGCTATAGCTAACTTTCATTTGTTGGCTGTGAGCACTTGGCGCAAATTAAGTAACTTCCGACGTTCTTTGTCATTCCGTGGTGATAGCAGCGCTTACACAGCATTACTTGGTTTTTAGGTTTTGCTGCTATTTTGTTTGTCGATGGCCCTTTGATTTGAGGCTTGTTGCTATACTTTCCATAAGCTCGTTTGCTAGAAGCGCTTGGGTTTATTGCTCTAGATGCAAATGTTTTTGATTCTTGCTCTTTTAAATAAGCAACGCGTTCATCTATGCGTTTTTGTTTTTCTATTTCAGCTTCACGTTTCCATTGTCCAATTTGTTTATTTGCAAGAATTCTTAATTTGTCTGGATCTCGGAAATATAGTTTACCAACGGTTGAATCAAAGTTTAGCTCTGATATTGTTACTAATTTTTCTTGCCATTCTTCTTTAATCGTCAAGTTTTGGCGACTTGCTGTTATTTCTTTATATGAACACTTGAGCACTAATTGCTGTTGCGCTATTGATTCTTGTTTCGCTTCATCATCAAGAATAAAAGCGTTGCATCGGTTGGCATATAGAATATCAAGCTCGGTAAAGTTGTGTTTTTCATGGTCGACAAAAATCCATAAAATAAACTTGTTGTTGCGCCGGTAGAAATTTTCACGGTCTATGATTGTATCAATGAAGGTTGTTGAAACTTGAAGCTCAAAGGCTATATCTGCTTGATTGAGTTCGAAGGTGGCGTGAACATCAGGTCTGCGCCATTCCTTTGCTGTGCCAGTTGGGTTTTCCTCTCGGAATGTTTTTTCCATGACAGCACCCGAAAATGAGTGATCTTTAGTTAATATGTCATGAATGAATTCTTTATTTTCCTTATGTAGTCGCCCCTCTTTTTGCCCATTAAATTTGATTGCGTTAATTTCTTCTTCAGTCAAATTGCACGTAGTTTTGATAGGGCAGTCGTCTGAGTCTTTAACGTGCCTAAAATGAAGTGATTGGTCGGTGCTCCCTGCTAAAATAAGTGGTTGATAACATCTGGGGCATAGCAACACTCTTTCTTTGACTTTAGGCCTAAGCTGTCGCCGTAACTTAAATAATACTTCTTTATTTAAACTCAGGAAATCTAACGCGTCTTTTACTTGGCTCTCTTCTGGATCGAAAACCTGTGCCATATTTAACTGTGCCATCTTTGCATCCATGCTATCAAATTAAAAACACCATACGAATAAAATGAAGTTTATTCAAGTGTTTGTTTTAAATCTATTTGTTTGTACAAAATTTTATTTAAAACTAACTTGGTTATGGAAGAATAAAAAACGTTAAGCTCACAAGGAAATAAGAATAAGTGAGTCAGTGAATTAACTAGATTAAGCTGACCACATGATCACATGATCCGCTTATTCAGTTGTTGTAGTGATATATTCATCGACTAAGTCCGAGTCAATGGGGTCAGTGTAAATTGATAGCCTGGAGGTCAGCGAATGGGCATCATGTGGAAATAGCAGTTAATTCAACACGTCGATAGTTCGAATTAAAAAAGTATGGATACTACATAAACCATAAACTCTGTACATTCAATTTATATTCGTCCAATTCCATTTTAGTATTATCGCAGATTACTAGTTACGACTTTATGACCCCTATGGTGAAGATACATCAATGTGCTTGTCAGGTATTCTAATATCAACCTTTTTACATTGCTTTCCATCATATTGGTTATAAGTATGACTATTGAAATGAATTCCATCATAGGGGGCATATTTAATTGAAAAGAAATAAATATAAGGTTGAACATATCGGGTTAGAAATTCATCTACATTGGGCGCCATTAGAAAGCCTTTCAAGGAGTACTCTTCATTAATAGACTTAGCATTTCGTAGCCAGCTATCTATTCCTCCCAGGTATTTTGTTATTTGGGGGATATCTGTTGCACTTACGGTGTCTCGTTTTAACTCATACAAATATATCTCTAACTGGTCTGTTTCATCATTCCTACCAATTGCAATGATATCAACTATGCCGTAATCGCCAAGACGTACTTGGTTATATAAAGTTGGGCTGCCTGGCAACGGAAAACCTCGCTCATGAAGTTTTTCAATATCTTGCTTGCCAGCATTGATGATAAATTTTTCCAATTCCTGCTCTGATACCATACTGGCTCCATTAAGTTTATCAATATGAATTAATTATAGTGCATGGTTACCATTGTATGGCCTCGCTCCCTTTGGTTGCGAAAATCTTTGTCATATTAAACTTTTTAATCGGCAAGTTAGGGGCTTGGGATTAATACGGCATTCCCCGCAAGCTAAATCTAATCGATACGTAGGCTTCATTCTTTTGCTATCTAGGAACGTAGACTTCAAACCTGAAGTAACTTAACTATTTGTTAAGATGGGAAATTGAGGTCCCCCATATTAAAAATTATTGGCGACCTTGCTAAGTCTGTCCTGAATCAGAATTTAAATACAACGTGAGATCAGATCTATGATTGAACAGTAATATTACCGCATATAGAGTGGCTTTTTAGTGGTGCTGGAATTGTACTCACCATTGCTGTTCTAAAATTTATAAAAAATATGAAATTTTCTATTAGCCTTTTTCGATAGTTAGCCCAGGGCAGCCAGAGTAGCGACAAGGGCGTGGTATTCTTGGTGGCATGTTTAGCTATCCTTCTCATTTATATGAAATTGAATATGTACCGCTTGATATGACTGAATTACTCTGCAATGTTCAATTGCGAAATATTCAATAAGTGAGTGAATTGAAGAGGGGTTATAGTCTTTATCGTCACTAGTTGTAGGCAGAATAGTCGAGCACATATGGTGCCAAGGATAATAAGAGCTATCTGTATCCCAAACAGACCTTACTAGATCATAAAGCGCCTTTTGCTCAGCGGTATTATCCAATCTGAAATGATATGTTCCTTTTATTCTTATGCGTAAAGAAGAGCATATAAAAACGGCGGCTACTTGCTCTAGATCGTGTCGGGCTTCCCAAAGACACCTAAGAGTCACCTTTTCGCCACTTGATATGCCTGAGCCATGAATCGGCCCCAAATATTGCGAGCGCGTAGCTATAACGCGCCGAATATCGTTCTTTATGATTTCAATATTATCTTGGGGCCACCATGATAATTTAGTATCTTCACTGCTAGCCAATTCATTAAATAGATTTACTTCCATAAATAAATCACCTGGCTTAATCCCAAAACTATTTAGCGTACTTAGCCAAGTCTGAAATATGGTTGGCCAGGATATATTTATTTTGGATGCTTCATTGTGAGCTGGTGTAGTTACTTTTTTTGTACTCATGTTATTTCCGTTCCTAAAAGTGAATGTTTGGTAAGCTTTAATTTTGAAAAAAAAGATCCTTATTTGTTTCGCGTAAAAATATCCCTAATCAGACGGTACTGCCTGCATAAGGCTGTAGCGATTTGACCCGCCCCCCTCTGTAAGTGTTGATATCAGTGTATTGTTGGCACTGATACCAACTGTTAACCTGTATTAAAAACTATTAAAACCAACACTAAAAAGCTAAGGTTTTACCGTGATTATTGTTAGTTTTAATGATTCCGAAGCCATGTTTTCGTCAAATAGCGCTGCTTTTTCCGCATTATCTGTGGCTTTACTTAGTACTTATCGCATTCAATTTGGCCAGGTTGTGTTTGATTTTAAATCAATAGCTTAGAGGCCACTTGGGACGCAACTTATAAACTGTCTCAAGTTAGGTTATCCCTAGCCAAACAAAGCCTTATCTCCAGCAATATACGTATCAACTAGGTCTTGTTCATTGTTGTCGAGATAGTTAATGGTTGTCTCTGGCTTGCTATGATTTAACAGCTGTTGTATCTCCTCTAATGTGACGCCGGCCTGTTGTCTTAATCGAGATCCAGACTTACGTAATGAGTGAGTGCCTAAGTTAACCCCTCCCAAGCGACCACAAGAGCGCCGCCATTTGATAACATCAGGCTCAACTTCACACATCCAACGCCAGGCTGTTTTTCTGCTAAGGGGTTTTCTTTTTCCACCGTAGCGACTCTCAAATAGATACACATCATTGGGAAATGTTTCCCTCATCAAGTCGAGCAGCTTGATAGCATGATGACTTAAGGTGATCACCTTGGTTTTCTTGGTCTTTGTTTCGATGATAGTGAATTCTCCAGTGTTAAATGATTCATCGATTTGGCTTGTGGTAATCGCCAAAAGATCACTTATCCTTAATGCCCAAAGAGCTGTTAGCTCTGCTAGCCATCGAGCTTTAATCCCACGATTGCGCTCTAACGTATCTAATATGACCTTGAACTCATCGCGGTTACGAGCTGAATGCACTCTAGGCATTAAATTTCCTCTCTAACTGCTGATTGGATTTGAAATTGATTTAGCTATGTCGAGTATTTCAGTCGTCACATCAACAAAAACACTAAATAGGGCTTCGATATCAGGTGGTGATAATCCTTCTACATCTCCCTCTTGGGCAATTAATGAAATTGCTCTTAAACGATGCGTTTTCTGGATTATTAGCTCTGCTGATTCCTTGATTAAAAATTGTTCTTTCACTGTTTTCTCCTTTCCGTAGCAATAAATGTGTTTTTACCTAGTACACCACGTACCAGCAAAGCCAAACCTAGACCCAACAAGGGCTAGTCATGGTATGTGGTGGGTTAAATTATGCGTTACCACCTCAAACCACCGCATACCGTTTTTAATTAGTGGTACTAGGTGGTATTAGCTATGGTATTAGGTAGTTATATAACCTAGTACCACCTATCTATTTGTTATTTAGTTGTTTATCACCCTTGGTATGAGGGGTGTTAGGTCATTAGAATATTTCTTCTGACTTGTGCTTTAAGTACCTAGCAAATGCTTCACGCATTTGTGCGACATCCGGTAAATCGTAATACCTGATTCCGTCGCCTCTATCAGATCTACCTAGTACGGTTAAGCCAGTTGCACTCATTATCTTTCCAACCAATGACCGAGCTTTCGGCTTGGTATAGTGTTCGCCATTGGACTCTGCAAAAAGTATGAAATCATCGATTGCTTCTGGTGCTGTGATTCTGGCTTTTCCGCTAAATGGAATGCGTTGTACTAGCTGCTCGTACATCCAAACTTCTTGAATCTTTAAGCTGGCTAGCTTTTGGTCTATGAGGCCCTGTGTCACTGGCGGACGTCTTACATCAAAATTATTAAGATCAAGCGTGAGTAAATGATGCAATAATTTAGCTGGCGCATTCCCCCGGATGGCGCTATAAAGTTGGTTCCAATATTTTCTATCTTCTTGCTTATGACCTGATGGCTCCAGCACTAGCCAGCGACGCTCATTGGTGCCTGCTTTTATTAAGTGATCATGGTTGCCGGTGAACATGAACCGCGCTAATACTCGGACCGGCGCAGGTTCTAAGCCTTTCCGTTCTACTGATTGTGTTTTCTCAGAAATAAGACTCTTTAGCTTGTCGTATTGGGTCTTATCGGTCATATCAACCTCATCGCCAAATACAAATAGCCGACCATCAATAATAGAGTTAAACCGTCCAACTAATTGCCCGTTGCCGTTCACCTGGTAAGCATTACTGCCAAGCATTGACTTGATAAGCTCATATACAGTCCCTTTACCTGATCCTTCAACGGACTTTAACAATATAGCGACTGGAGGTTTCTCTGCTGGGAATTGGAGCATTTGAGCAAGCCAGCCGACAAGATAGTGATAGGCTTTTGAGTCACCATCGCAAATCACTTCTTCCAAATGGATTTTGATGATGGCCAGATCAGGATCTTTCTCTAGCCCAACTGTTTCAATTGGTTCAACGCCCCAACCTCGGAACAGGTTATAGCAATCTTTTGGTAGGCTTTCTGTATCGGGATAATAACCAAGCCCATTGGGATAAAACACTTTGCCAGTCCAGTTCATAAGGGCTTTGCCTTGGTTTAAGCCGGCGATAGTTGGTAAGTGTAAAAAGTAGTTTTGAAAGTCATTAATGGATTCAAAGGTTGGGCGAATGCCATCGACAGGGCAGTGCTTCCAAATCATTATTCTATGCCTGGCACCAACAACAATATGTACATTATTTTTGCCAATAGCGCTCAGTCGATCTAGTTCCCACGGCTCCAGTTGTTTGTTGTTTACGCGTAGCTTGGATTCATCGTATTGAATTGCCGAAAGTAATACTGATTGTATTTCCTCGATACCATCTCTCTGGTAAGCATCGTTCCAATCACCTGGTTGCTCAGGGATAAGCGCAATTGCGTTTATCTGCTTGGCGGCTTCTGTGGCCTTGGCTTTCCCTGGGTTGCCTTTGGTATTGGCATCATTATCACCGCACACAATAATTTTTGCGTTTGGGTGATTTTTCCTAGCCAGTAATGCGATGGATTTTAAGTTATGGCAATCAAACGCGACGTAGGTTGTAGAGTCTATCGCGAGGCTTATTGTTAACGCTGTGGCGTAGCCCTCGGCGATAGCTATTAGCTCATTATTACCATTTATCTTATGAAAGCATCCCGCTTTTATGCCTGATGGAAGAAAGCGTTTATCACCCTTACCATTGATTAGTTGAGTGTTAACTAACTGATTGTTAGTGTTAAATATAGGTACATAAAGATCGCCTTTGTTAAAGCTAACACTACTAATGTTGATACTTTTATCAACATTAAGAATAGACACCGCTATATCAAGACCCTTATTCGTCAAGTAGGTAGATATGCCTACTTGTGTCGTCTCCTTAATCTGGCTCGCTCGCTTTTGAGCTTTGTTCGCTGCCAGCTCTTTGCGCTGCTTTTCTGCCTGTCGGCTTTGCTCAGCACGCATTTGGTTTTGCTCTATGAGTTCTGGCGAAATAGTGCCGAATTGATGCCCAATAGCGCCAGCAACTTGTTTAGCAGCGTCAAAAGGCGATAAATTGAAAACTCTAGCGACTAGGTTTAGGCCGTCGCCTGCTGGATTCTCGCATTGATTGCAATAATAAGTTCCACGGCCGTCTTTATCGTCACACCTAAACCTATCTTGACCATCACAACAAATAGGGCAGGGGCCATGCTTACCGAATTTAGGAATAGCGATCCCCAAATTGTTAAACACTAGAGGCCATTGCCCGTTTGCAGCTTGAACTATCTCTGTTACTGGCTGATTCACTTGGTACTCTCCATCGAGTTAAACCAATCAATAACAGCCTCGAATTTCCCACCGTAATCAATAATTGACTCAAAATCTTCTAAGTGATCGGCTCTTGCCAAGCCAAAAAATGAGCTAGTTTCTGACCCATGATTACAGCGTAGTACCGTAAAATGTAACGGTTGCTGATCGCGGTAGGCTATTGCTGTACCTCGTTGTTGGTAAACATGAGCATCATTAAGAGGTAGCTCTAAATCATTTCGTACTATCATGATCGACTCCTGATAATGCAGTTAAACGTCTTGTGAGCTAGCTTTGTTGGGTTGGCTTTCTGTATGGCGATATAGGAACCAAAGTAAATCTGATAATAGCCAAACCGCAGTTTTAGGAGTGAGCTTTATTCGTTTTGGATGTAAGCCATTACGCTCTAAATCCCAAGCGTGGTTGCGTGCAATTGAAGTGATTTTTTGACGTTCTTTTTCACGAACATAGCGTTCGGTTTCGCCAGCTTCTCTTAAGAGTCTTTGGCGTGTGTCTGTTGCTGGTTCAATGTACTTATTTGTCATGATATACCCTTATCTGTCTTTGTTAGTTCGGGTATATCATAATTGGTTATTTTGAATAATTTTCCTCAACGTGAAGGGCATGACATTGAGGTTGATAGCCTTAATGTTATATGCTAACGGCTTCTTTTTATTGCTTTTTTATTTCTTATTTCCTGACTCAGTTGCTCTTGGTATTCATGACTCATAGCTCTGTTTGCGTGTTTAACGACTTTACCCCCTTTACTAAGGTCTTTGGCTGTAAATCGCTCGTTGCAGATCACTTTAGACAAAAAACTGGGTTTGATTTCATAATTATTTACTCTTGCCCACATTGTTAAGTCTAGGTACTCGAAAACACCACAAGCGAATAAATCATTAAATTGCTTAAATGAGGGATACCGTTGAGGCTCGTCGACTTTCAGCTCCGCTCGTATTGCTGGGAGTAAGCGTCTTAGTTGTTCAACTATTTCGTCATCTGTAGCATTACCAAGATCAATTTCAGCGTAAAAACACTTCTGATGCTCATAAGAGTGAGTTATCCATGTTTTGTCCGATACACCTTGAATGTGGTCATGCTGAATATCTTGTGCAGCCTGAGCAATTTGGTCTGCTGTTACTGCATTCACATCAAGGTCTTCTTCTTCATAATCTTGTCTAAACCCTCGCATAAACTCGCTAATAACGCCGTTTACTAACCATTCAAATTCTTCTATTGCACTATTCTGTAAACGTTCTTTCCGGCTTCGTTCTAGAGCTTCTATCCGCTTTAACTCTACTTTATCGTTCTTTTCCTTAGCCAACTGCTTGCATTCAACAATCCAAATGTTCGGTGAGTAATTTTCATAACTTTCAATGCTTTTTAGTATGTTAGCCCTATTGTTTAGCTCGGATTTTATCTCTTTTAGCGTACTATTTTTAATTGCTAAATATCTATCTTCATTAAACCATTGAGGTATCTGAGATTCACAAATAATATTTATCACTATCGCTACCCATTGATTATTGATTCAAGTAAAAATGCTACTTTTGCATGTGCTTCGGTTCGTTCTTCTAGGTAATCATGGCGGTCGTAAATTCCTTCAACGCCTTTTAACTTATGGTTTAAGCAGCGTTCGGCTACATGACCTGGCACACCTTGGGAAGCAGCCAAACTTCTAAACGTTCGTCTTAAATCATGAGGCGAGAAGTGTTTCATATCGCCCATTAGGTTTGGTGGTTGGACTTTACGCCCTGCTTCATGACCAAACATGCTGGAGATTGCTCTATTGAGCGTATCGTTGCCCATATGTGGCTTTTTGGAGCTTCTCCTGGCTGGAAATAAATATTCAGAGCCACAAGCCCTCATGTTTAACTCAGTTAACCAATTAATTACCTGGCTAGGTAAAGGGATGGTGATCGGTGCGCCCGTTTTGCTGCGTCCTTCTGGTAAGTTCCACAGAGCTTTGTCTAGCTCAAACTCACTCCATTTAGCACAACATAGTTCGCTTTTTCTAACGCCTAGCGTTACTAGCAACGCACACGCAAGGTAATTATCCCTAGTGAACTTAGATTGATTCTCTCTAAATAGCTTAAAAGCCTTTGTGATTTCATCGATCGTTAGAAAGCGGTCTTTGCTAACTTCAATGCCGCCGGCATCTGTTACCGTAAATGCACTTGCGGGATTGTTTGCTAACAGATCCAACTTAATACCGTGTCTGAATAGTTGCTTTAAATACATTAAAGCGTCATTTGAAACGGTGGGGCGATCGGTAGCTATACGCTGGATGATGGCTCGAATATCTCTGGCATTTACCTGGTCTATCGGCATATCGCCAATATGTGGTTTTACATCACGAATAAATACGCGTTTTGGGATATTTGGATGCTGCAAGCGTTTTGCTAGGTCGTTGTCGTACCAATCATTAAATAAGTCATTAACTAGCTTTATCGACTGCTCTTTGATTCTCTTGCGAGCAATTAGCGGATCGGCACCGTCCTTTATTTCCTTTGTTTTTATCGCGGCTTCAGCATTTGCGTCTGCCAAGGAGAAATGAGGGTATTGCCCAATCGTCATTTCTTTGCGTTTGCCGCTAGCTGTGTATCTCAACATCCAATATGGGGTAGCGGACTTCCTAACAACAAAATATAAGCCTCCACCTATCGGGTGTCGCTTGGGTTCGCCGTTAGCGAGTGATTGTATTTTCTTTGCTGTAATAGTTGCCATGCTAAATCCTTTGCCCACCATTGGTTGTTTTGGTGTATTCCAGTGCCCACCACTTTGCCCACCATAAGAATATAACTAAACAGGACAAAAGAGAACACATGGTAACAAAAAAAGCCGCTAAATCAGCGGCTTTTTTAATAAGTAGGGTTGGTGTTAATTCATGATAACATCATTCGATATTCTGGATCTGCTCCCTCATTTGTTCGATTAACACTTTGAGTTCAACGCTGGCTTGAGTGATGTCGCTGTTGATTGATTTTGAAGCTAAGGTATTGGCTTCGCGGTTAAATTCTTGCATCATAAAGTCGAGTCTACGGCCGCAGGCACCTCCTTTTTTGAGCACTTTATTCGCTTCGCTGATGTGGCTGTCGAGGCGGTCTAGTTCTTCGGCGACATCAACTTTTTGTGCCAGCATTACTAATTCTTGTTCTATGCGGTTGTTGTCAATATCGATGCTAAGATCGGCCAATTTGCTATTGAGGCGTTCTCGCTGCCACGTTAAAACAGCTGGCATTTGTTGGCGAACTTGTGCCACCAATTCCCTTATCGCCTCTAATCTGGTGCTTATCATCGCTTTGAGATTCTGACCTTCATTCGCTCGCGCTTGTAGGAAGTCTTGCATTGCGTTGTCAAACTGGCTCAACAATGTGTGGTTGATGGCATCCATGT
>Ga0209291_1002949_pt1 | contig 13150 bp, 10 predicted proteins | sample GOMGulsemesocosm_FD_184633 | JGI IMG/M metagenome (GOLD analysis project Ga0209291, IMG submission 184633) | Methane-oxidizing microbial communities from mesocosms in the Gulf of Mexico - GOM9B Gulf of Mexico (SPAdes) (version 2) | ecosystem: Environmental > Aquatic > Marine > Cold seeps...
CGTAACACCTGTCCTTTTTTTATACATTAAATACCAGATTTACAATTGGTTTACCAATCTGGTTTACCAAATATATATAAAATTTTGTTAATTACAACGTTTTCGTAAATTTTATATGTTAAAATAGAAGATGTTTGAGTTAAAATAACAAACATCTTTATCTCTATGCATTGGTTTTACTACTATTAGCTAATGTCCTAAGGCTTAAGGTTTGTAGAAAAAAAATTATTTGTCTCCAAAATATGAGACCTCTCCTCCGCTTAAAAAATCTTCTCTTACTGGACTAAATGTGTCAATTAACATACCTTCCTCTAAGCAAACTGCACTGTGTAATAAATTAGGCTGAATATATACACCATCTCCAGCTTCAATAATTTGTTTTACTCCATCAATTTCAAATTCAAATTTTCCTGAAACACAATAGGTAGCTTGTGTATGAAAATGTTGATGAGGAGCTCCTAATGCACCTTTTTCAAATTTTACTTTTACCATCATGATTTGGTTGTCATATCCTAAAAATTTTCTTGACACTCCTCCTCCAAGTGCTTCCCATTCCATGTCTTTTGTAATGACATACTTTTCACTAAATCTTTTCATAATCTATTAATTTGTCGTTTTTATTTTATTTGAAATAATAAGAACCTGACCACTCATAATTCTTATCGTTGATTGTTACATTGTGTTTACCTGTTTTTGAAGCATTTGTATTTGATGTTATAAACAGTTTGGTATTACCTTTTATGTTTGTAATTAAAATTGCTGTATACGCGTCGGTATTTAATACCACTTCTAATTGTTTTATGTTACTGTTAGAGTTAATAGCAGACTCTGTTACTGGACTATAACTTCCATGGGCTTCAATGGTTGATACAAAAATTGTGTTTTTAGCATTTTTTCGTCTTAACATAAACGCAGCTTCACGTCTTAAATTAAAGTCTGGATCATTTGCTCCAATTCTGGTAAAATACAATTGATCATTAGTGTCTGTTAAAGTGGTTAAGGTGTAAAACTTACCATTATTTAACCATGATAACTGAGTGTTTTCACTAGTTGCATTTGCTGTTGCTTCTACATATAAATGTTGATAACCATTTTTGGTGCCTAATGGGTTTAGTGTAGCTGGTACTTTATAGTCAAAATTAGTTTGTATAAGTTGACCTAAGAAGTAATACGGAAAGTCATATTTATTAGCTTTATCTGAAGTAATTTTCATGATGTCTAACACATAAGGTTTTTCAAAATCATGATCTTTAATAATAGCCATCGTACGTAATAGCTCTGTACCAGGATAGGCATTAATCTCTTTTGCACTAGCGACTTGTACATTATCATTATCTGAAGTAAAGTAATTTAAAACCGAATGATGTTGACTACCAACTTCATATTTTGCATCAAAATGAGACGTTTCATTTTGAGTTACAGTATTATGTGCAATGGTTTGTTTTGCCCAAGTTTTGTTTTCTTTTAAATAATTTCCACCACCTTTTTGCTCAATGTTTACAAATCTTGATAAACCATAATCTTGAAGAATTTCTTCACCATTTTCATACAAAGAATAGGATAGCTTATCGTAATGACCATGACTAGAACCTTGTGCTGCATATTTAAAGACTAGTTCTATTGCTTCGTTTCTTAAAATAGCCACTCCACCTTGTGTTCCGTTTGGACCATCTGATAGGTTTATTGATTTTTTAGTAAACGGTTTTGCTTGATTATTTTTAATACCTAGTGCAACAGCTAATCCAGAGTCGTCCAATAACACACGATCTTGTTTTTGCGCAATACTAAGTAAACCTGGATCTTGAGTCCCAAAATGATAAGAAATATCTACAGCTGTAACTAAAGCACTAGTGTAATAAGACATCCCTTTTTGACCATCGTTAAGTGGAAAAAAATCGCCATCTGCATCTGATAAATTCAATAAAGCATTAATGGATTTAAGTAAAACACCATCTTTATATTCAAATATTTTTAATTCTGGTTTCACGTTGTGCAATCCTTCAGCAAAAATTAAAAAAGGATACATAGCATAACGTTGGTAATAAGGTCCTTCGTTATAATATCCATCTGGAGAAAATGGTTCTTCTATGTTTGCTAAAAAACCAGCTTTACCATCTTTATTTAAAAAGCCACCATCATCATCTTTTTTATTAGTATCTAACTTTAAGTCTTTAATTCCGTATAAAGCACGATCTATTAATTCTTGATCGTCCATCACTAAACCTATCATACCAACAGCTGCATTACCCCAAGTACTATGGTTGTGGACGCGTTGGTAAAATTGCGGACTGTCTACAGAGATATGATCTGCAAATGGTTTAAATAAGTTGGTTTCTAATGTATCACGTTCTTCATTGGTTAAATAATTATAAATACAATCGTAAGCCTGACTGACATATACTAACCAATTAGAGTCATTTAAACATTGCCAAAATAATTTACCTCTTGCATAAGACCTTGTTTTTGGATGTAATGGTAACGTTTTATAAAGCGCTTCATATTGCATCAACATATCTTTTACATATTTAGCATATTTTTCATCATCTAAAATCTGATACAACACACCAGCTTTTTGCATGACCATCATATTGCTTTTATGACGTACATGTGTGTAACCACCAGAATAGTCTACAGGAATTGGTGTATCTATACCTAAAGCAATTTCGGCATCTACTTCTTCTTTTACTGATTGTAAGGTTTTATCAAAAATTGGGATACTACCTAATTGGGCTCTAATTTCTTTAACGCCTTGAGCAGTCAAAATTAATTTTGGATGCGCTTCTTTAGCATTAGAATTATCTTTAAGAATTTTGTTTTTTATTACAGTTGTTTCCTTGTTATTACAAGATAACATGATAAAAACCAGTAAAAACAAGCTGTATTTTAATATTAAATCTATTTTATTAGTCATGATTTTTTAATTTTTGGCAAACTCTAATATATATTCCTGATTTCCATTTACAGGGATTTTACCAGAATTATAAACTGTTTTATTTACTATTTTGAAGGGTTTACCATCTACCATTACTTGCATATTTAAATCATTATATGGTTGAGATAATAATTGTATTGTTATCGTATTATTATTGCGAGTAATATAAACATCTGAAGTTTTTGAAAATGAAATCGATACTTGTTTATCCGTTATGGTTTGAACAGAAAATAATAATGAAGTCTCTGCTTTACTTAACGACACAGATTGTTTGTTGTTAGTTTTCCAGTTAGATTGATTTAATATCCAACCTTTCAATTCTGGAACACTAAGCGTTTCGTCAATTCGCTTATCATAAGTTTTAAAAGGAAAAATTACACTTAAAAAACTGAATGACTTGTCACTGTTTTTAGAAACCACAGACCATTGCTTACCTCTTGCTCCATCTGTTTGTACACTATCAACTGTATGTAGTTGTAAAATATCTAAACCAGAACCATCATCAAACGAAGATCGTAACAAGTTTGGACCATTTTCTTGACTATAATGACCTTGCCATACCTGTTTATAGGTATGATTAGTTTGTGATTTAAAATTATCTTTTACTATCCAAAACTCTTTGTTTAAAGCAATAACTTGTCTTGTATAATCAACACCAATATTACTAAAACCGTCATGACTGCCTACAAAAACATCCAACGCCTTGTTAGTAGACCATGTTAGTGTTTTTGGTTTGGGTAATTTTTTAAATTTTCCAAAACCGCTACCTCCTTTGTTACTTGTATATTGTTTACCAAGTAGTTGATTATCTACCAAAGCAACATTCTTGGTCATGGAGTTTTTAAATAATTCTAAATCTAAAAGAGAATATCTAACCTGATAATTAGGTAAAACAACTTTTCCATTAGCCATTGCTTGTATTCCCAATATATCACCATGTTGATGGTCTGGTTTAATTGGGTCTACTCCTGCTGAAATAACCATGACAGTATCATCTTTATCCCAACCTTCTCTCATAAAATAATAACCAGTATCAGGAAAGTCTAACGATAATGCTTTTGGAGCTGATGTTTGCTTGTTTTTAAGTTTATCTAATTGAGATTGGCTAGCTGTCCAATAAAATTTAGTGCTTAATTTATCATTAGCAAAATAACCGATTTCTGGATTTTCAAAAAGAAGATATCCTAAAGTCATTGCTCCAGAAATATCGTTTGTTTCTGACCAAGGTGTATCTGTATCATCTGACAACACTGGAGCAGATTTATCTGGAAAAGCAATTTTTGAAAGCGTTGTGAACAAAGATTTTAGTTTGCTTTCCCACACCGCTTGTATTGGTAGATTACTTTTTTTAGCTAATTGATAGACATAATAATAAGTCCCAATGTCGCTAATGTGGTAATGCACTGTACGTTCAAACTGGAAACCGTCATTATTAATTTCCTTATCTAAATGCACTCCCAAAAGACTCATAGCATGATTATACCATTGATCTGCACCTTCAAAATCTTTTAAAATAATAGCAATCATTGCTAAAGCGGTTAATCCTCTAGTTTGGTGATTACCATGCACAAATTCTTGATTGTTTTCAAATAAATGTTGTGCATGCTGCAAAAAAGTAGCGATAGTTACTAGTTGTTCTTGATCAGAATAACCCGATTGTCCTAAAAACAAACTATGTAACTGTAACCAATTAATTACACGATAACCAGACCTAAAGGCTTCGTAAACACCATTACCATCTGCAATAATTTCAAATTGATTATTTGATAATGCTTTGTTTAACGATGCTAATTGCTGAGTAAAATAGTCTAAAAATGTTATGTCTTTATTTTGATAAAAGTAATAATAGCCTATATCTACCATTTTGTGCTGTCTAGCCAAATGCCTTAAAGCATAAGCATTTACGGGTTGACCATTTTGATAATTAAAAGGTAGTTTCCATTGTGCATTAGATGGGAATTTTGCTAAATGGTCTAACGCACGTTCTGTATGACCAGCTTCAGATTCTGGATACAAATTTTTGTATTCTTTAAATCTTGCTTCGTTAGTTTTCCAATCATAAAAATAACGTTCTGAGAATTTTTCTCTGAAATACTCAGCCAATCGTTGCTCTGAAATTTCACTATTTACACTAAGTTGTTTTTTTACAGACTTAGTCAAATAACCACTCAGCTCTTGATTAGTTAAAACTTTATCAGATGGAATATTTTGAGCACCTAAAATGTGCACAAAACCTAAACATATTATTAAATTGAAGCAAAAGACTTTCATACTAATACATTAATTTCAGTTTTAAATTCTGTACAACTTTAATTTCACCAGAATTAGTAATAGTATTATTTTCAGGCTTTTGATCTTTTTCTCCCCAAAGGACAGCTACAACCTTAACTGGATTATTTTTAAAGGTATTATTAGCAAATTCAACATTAACAATACCTCTGTTTTTAATTAAGATATTTTCGGTTTCTGCTGTTCCACAATTTGTTACTGTATTATCCTTAAATACTAAGTTTCCGCCAATGGTAGACTCGTCATAACCACCACGATAATAATTTAAAACATTAGCATCTACATTACTAAAAGTATTATTAGTTACGTAAACAAACTCACTGTTATAATCCCCTTTGTCGTTAGTTTCTTTATTTAATTGAATCCCACTCTTACAGTTTTTAATAATGGAATTAGCTACCGAAACGGTATCTGCAAAAGACCCTTTAGATACTTCTAATACGCTGCTAAACTCACTAACCTCAGTATTATTTAGCCACAAGCCATAAGCGCTACTCATATTTTTATCTAATGTTTTAAAAGCAGCTTGCGTTTGGTTTCCTTTTAAAATAAGGTCTTCGATATGTAACACGCCTTTTGGCTGCATTGAAAAAGCTGTAGTATTAGATGTGAAGCTTATTTCTGCTTTATTATTTTTATCTGAAGACTTTAATGTAATTAATTTAGAAATTGGTAAAGCTTCACTAATTTGGTAATCTCCAGCTTGTAAGCTTATTGTATCTCCTGAATTTGCTTTTGCTAAAGCTTCTATTAATTGAGTTGATGTACTTACTTTAATTGTTTTAGCTTCAGTTTTTGCTTTTTTAGTATCAAACCAATCCGTTCCGTAATTTGATGAATCGTATAATGCTTTATAATCTCCTGTATTGATTATAGCTCCTACAGCATTATTTTCTGAAGTTCTTTTATTCCCGAAAAGGTCAGTGTCAATCGTTTCAAAATCAAAACCTAAATACACATTACTATTATCTATTTTTGGCACCATTAATTGAGACGACACTTTGGTAACATCCATATTTGCTGTTATTAAACCTTTTGGTTTAACCTCACTTTTATTAGCACTATTTGTATAATTGTTTTTAAATAAAACACCATCTACCTTGTCGTAATTTTTAATAGGAAAATCAAAAGGCGTTTGATTATATAATATATTATTAGCAATTACAGTTCTTATTGGTCTTGCCGAACGGATTTCGGACTTAGGTAATACTTCGCTTTGACTAACATTTGATCCAACACTAAAATGAAAAGGTGTTTTTGTATCTATAAAGGAGTTATGTGCTATAACAACGTCTGTTACTTGATTATAACGATTTAAAGGTGATTTAGGAATTCCATTCATTATTGCTAAAGGCGCTCTAAATGTTGATCCTTTTAATTTATAGAAGTAATTATTTGTAATCCAATGTCCTGTATTAATAACTCTAATTCCACCAATAAATTCAGAATTATCATTACCTATAAAAATGTTTCCATCAATTGTTGCATAGTTTCCGTGACGTAAAACTAAAGAGCCTTCGCTTTCAAAAAACACGTTGTTTTTAAAAGTATTGTTATTAGATTTACTTGAGATAATTTCAACTTCACCATTACAACGTTCAAATAAATTGTTTTCTACATTAGTATGTGATGGTGTCATAGATGTACCACTATCTCCTATTTGCATAGTTTCGCCATGTGGACCACCTTTTCTTGGTCTAGGTCCAAAATGGTTATTTATTATTTGATGGTAGTTTTTTATATGTTGGTTACCATCCAATCTTACCATTACGGTTGGACCAAAATTTGATTTTCCGGTAATATAATTATTACTTAATTGGTTATGACGTCCCCAAAACTCAACCCAATGATCACTAACATCTCTATCTGGTTGTGTAAAAGCATCAATTACACAATTAGTTACTGTACTGTGATTAGCTATTAAAGTGTCATTTATTTTAAATTGAATAACATTTTTTGAAGGTGTATATCCATTTTTAAAATGTAGGCCTTCTACTACTAAATAGTCTCCACCAATTTTTAAATTAGAAACTCCTTCTATACTTACTTCTCCTGGAGTTTCAGCTTTTAAGGTGATTGGTTTATTTGCAGTCCCTTGACCATAAAATTCAATTTCAACATCTTTATAGACGCCATTTGCTAATATTATATTATCTCCAGCACTACTATTTTTAATAGCTTCATGCAATCCTTCAATTGAATTTACTTTGATATTGTTTGAGGTGTCAGAGTTTCCGCAAGAAACTAATATTAATGACAATACAAAAAGCGTTATTATTTTTTTCATCTATAAATTGATTAAATTATAATTATTAATGTGTCACGTTTAAACTAAAATATTTGATGTACGCAAAACCATTTGGACTTGTCGTACCTAAATAATTTCCAGCTTTAAAATAGTTGTGAAAAGGCCATTTATTTAAACTAATGTCAGTATACACAAGTGGTTCTTGATTATTTAACTGTACTTCTACTCTACCTGTTGAAGCCGAAATCCTAAAATCAAATGCTTCAAATCCAACGTAACCTAAATTATCTTTTATGTCAAACCATGTTGCACTAGACGTGTCAAGAAGCGCATCACCTGAAGTGGTTTGGTCTACTAAAGATTTTTTATGAGACCATAGGTAACCGTCCTTCCAATATATTTTAATTAAAGGAGGTCCATTATTAGAAGACAATCCATGACTAGCCATATCCTCTTCTGTTATAATTCCGTGAATTTGCATTACAATGACTTTATGGTAATTAGCATTTGTCTCTAAATCCTCTGATATAGATTCAACTTGCAGTCTGCCAATCATTTCTCCTCCATCAGATAAAGACCAATTTTGCTTGGCATTATTAGGATTGATTAATTCTCTAAGTTCTGTTCTGGAATATGAACTATTTGAGGTCGAAATTTCTGGAAATGTGTAAAATACTAAAGCAGTATTTGACAAGTCATTATATAAATAAGGTTGTACCGCTTCTATATTTTGATATCCAAAATTTACTAGTTGGTTTGGTTGATACTCGTCTGGAGAGCCATTATTGTTTTGGTCAACTGGTAAAGTCAATTTCCAGTTACTAAAATCTATTATAGCACTATTGTTTACTGTTTGAGGTGAGTTTACCGTCGTTGGTATATTTGCTATGCTTTCCTCCTGATTATCAGTAGACGAACATGACATCCATAGTGTTAAAAACAATGCTGTTTTTAATATAAATGCGTTTGAAGAAATAGCGAATTTCATTATTAAAATATAAAACTTTACAAATTGGTTTACCAAACTGGTTGACCAAATATAAAGGTTTTATATTAATATTAAAATTTTTAACTGTTTTATTAATAAATTGTTAATTATTAGACTTAAAAATGATTAAACAATAAGTGGAATAAAATTTAGGTTAAATAATACACTAAAGTTAGATAAGTTAAGTGTATTGTTTAAATAGTATAAACTCTTACCTTTTTCTTTTTTAATCTAGTATTATTAATTGTATCGACGATAATAGATGCTTTGTTTTTTGGAATAGCTACAAACACACAGTCTTGTTTAAGCTCTATAGTTCCAATTTCAGATTTTTCTAGATGACATTGTTTAAACAACACACCAGCAACATCACCTTTTGAAATTTTATCTTTACGTCCTCCAGAAATAAATAGAGTTGCCCAATCTGTGGCTAAAGTATTTACCGTTCCCTTTGGTGTTACAGTAGCATCAAAATTAATAAAATCAGGTAGACGTTCTCCTTCCCATTGTATAACATAAGATGTTCCCTCTGCATTCATACGTGCAGTACGACCGTTACGATGTGTAAACTCTTCTGCTTTTAAAGGTAATTGATAATGTATTATATAATTTAATTCTGGAATATCTAAACCACGAGCAGCAAGGTCTGTGGCGATTATAATTTGATGAGTTCCGTTTCTAAATTTTATTAATGCACGTTCTCTATCAATTTGCTCCATTCCGCCTTGAAAGCAACCATGAGGAATGTTATTTTTATTTAAAAAATCGCTTACAAATTGAATGGTGTCTTTGTAATTACAAAATATAATACCTGGCTTATTACCAATATCATGTAATAAATCGACTAAAGTTTGAAGTTTATTTTTATCAGGTGATATCACTTGCTTGATTTCTAAATTTGAAACCTTAGTATCTGAATAATCAATAATTAATTCGTTTTCTAAACCAACAAAACGTGGAATTTCCATGTCTTGCGTAGCAGAAGTTAATATTCGTTTTTTAATATGTGGTAGACTAGCAATAATCTCACTCATTTCTTTTTCAAAACCGACTTCTAAAGACTTATCAAATTCGTCTAAAACTAGAGTACTAATATCATCTACTAAAAAGGTTTCGCGTCTTAAATGGTCAGCGACACGTCCTGGAGTACCTACTAGAATAGCTGGTGTGTGCGCTAAATCAATTTTATCTTTACTAAAATGTCTTCCTCCATAGACAGCATTGGCTTTAAAACCTGTTCCCATGGTACGAATCACTTGTTCTATCTGAATAGCTAGCTCTCTAGAAGGTACTAAAATTAACAATTGTACATTTTTGCAATTGGTATCTAATGCTGTAATAGTAGGTAACAAAAAGGCCAATGTTTTACCAGTTCCTGTTGGAGATAATAACACTGTGTTTTCAGCATTAGTAATAGACAACAAGGCTTCTTCCTGCATTGGATTAAGTGCCTTGATATTTAATTTATCTAAAATATCTTGCTGTACTTTTAAATAGCTACTCATGGTTTATTTTTTCTTTTTTTTCTTTACAACCTCTTGCTTTTCCACAATAGTATTGTTTTCTGCAATGTAATTAGATAAGATTTTATCTACTAACTCTTCCTTGGTTAGATGGTGAAAAATAGTTTTTACTTTTGCTTTAAAATCTTCTGGTATATCTTTGTTTACTTTAGTTTTAAAGATTTTTTTAGCCCAAAGTAAACCATTATTTTCTTCAATACTTTTAGCGTCAGCTTTTTGGTATTGTTTAAAGGTAATTCCTAATTCTGCCTCAAATTCCGGAATATCTTGTATTTCATCTTCTTGAATAACACTTAATGCAAGACCGTTTGCTCCTGCTCTAGCTGTACGACCACTTCTATGCACGTAGGCATCATAGGTGTCTGGTAAATGATAATTAACTACAAACGCTAAGTCTTTTACATCAATACCACGAGCAGCCAAATCTGTAGCAATAAGTATATTAATATGACCTTCTCTAAATTGACCCATGATTCGATCTCGAATCCCTTGAGATAAACTTCCATGTATTGCTCCTGATGAAAATTTATTAATGGCTAAATTTTTAGCCAACTTATTGACTGCAGCTTTGGTCTTACAAAAAATAATACCACGTTGACCATCGTTAGCGTTTAAAAAGTGCATTAACACATTTAATTTCTCGATAGGCTCAACCACAACGTATTGATGGTCTATGCCTTGATGACCAACGGTTTCCATATCAGCTTCAATAGTCAACACTTTTTTAGACAAACTGTTTTGAACCAATTGCTTTATTGTTCCTGGCATAGTTGCTGTAAACAATAATGTTCTTCTGCTTTTTGGTAAAACCTTAATTATGGCATCTACACCTTCTTTATGTGCACTCACCATTTCATCTGCTTCATCTAAAACAAAATAAGAGATTTCTTTAATATTTATAGCGTTACGCTCTATTAAGTCGGCTAAACGTCCAGGAGTAGCTACAACAACATGTGTCGTACTTTTAAGTGATTCAATTTGCGGTTTTATTGGTATACCACCAAAAACACCAGCAATGCTAACTCCTAGTTTAGGCGCATTAAATGCTTCTAAATTTTTAAATATTTGCTGACCCAACTCTCTTGTTGGAGCTAAAATTACTGCCTGAATATTATTTTTGCTATTGTCTATTAATTGTAATAATGGTAATCCAAAAGCTACTGTTTTTCCGGTTCCTGTTTTTGCTATAGCTACAACATCCTCTGTATTGTTAAGTATTACAGGTATTACTTTAGATTGAATATCTGTAGGATCTGTGATTTGTAAATCTGCTAAAGCACTTTGCAATGCTGCATTAATCCCTAAACTAGAAAACTGTTGTGACATAAAATATAATTTTATGCAAAGATAGTAGAGTTTTGTTGGTTTAACAGATTTATATGATGGGATTTGGTATACATTTTATAGACTGTTATCAAACTATATATACAACAGAGTTTAACTACTATCTACGCAAATAATATTTTACATGAATAACCATATTGTTTTGCAAAGTTAAGTGTTATACGTTATCTAGAGTAGACCAATGATGGATTGTACTTCATAAAATATACACTACTATTTTAGAAGATTTTTTTCGGCTTTAGCCTAAACACAAAAACAGCCTCTAAATAACTTAGAGGCTGTTTTTTATATAATAAAAAAAAGTGCTTTAATTTTTAAGCGATTTCATGTCAATTACAAATCTGTATTTAACATCGTTACTTGTTACACGATCGTAGGCTTTATTAATATCTTGCATATCGATAAGCTCTATATCACTTGTAATATTATGTTCTCCACAAAAATCTAACATCTCTTGCGTTTCCTTAATACCACCAATTAAAGATCCAGCAATACGTTTACGACCCATAATGATATTTCCTCCATGGAAAGGTTCTAAAGCTTCTATAGCACCAACTAAAACCATTGTAGCGTCAATTTTTAATAAGCCTAGGTAAGGATCCATTTCATGTCCTACAGGAATAGTATTTAAGATAAAATCAAAACTACCTTGGTGTTTTTTCATATCCTCTTCATCTTTAGACACTAGCACTTCATGTGCGCCTAATCTTTTTGCATCTTTACCTTTTTCTGGAGATGTTGTAATCATTACAACGTGAGCTCCTAAAGCATTTGCAAATTTAACTCCCATGTGACCTAATCCACCAAGACCAATAACACCAACTTTATCTCCTTTTTTAACTTTCCAGTGACTTAATGGAGACCAAGTAGTAATACCTGCACATAGTAAAGGTGCAGTTGCTGCTTCGTCTAAATTCTCAGGTATACGTAATACAAATTTCTCATCAACAACCACTGAAGTAGAATATCCACCGTAAGTCTGTTGGCCTTCTATATGCTTATCAGGACTGTTATAGGTCCAAGTTGTACCATTCTCGCAAAATTGCTCTAAATCTTGGTTACAAGAATAACAGGTTTGACAAGAATCTACTAAGCAACCTACACCTACTAAATCACCTACTTTATAGTTGTTAACTCCAGTACCTACTTCTGTCACACGACCAATAATTTCGTGTCCGGGTACTACTGGATAGGTAGAACCTTTCCAATCGTTTCTAACCGTATGGATATCACTATGGCAAACACCACAATACGTAATATCAATTTTTACGTCGTCTGTTCCTACAGCTCGTCTTTTAATATCTAAAGGTTTTAAATCTTCGGTTGCTGCTGTTGCACCATATGCTTTTACTGTTGTAGTTGCCATTTTTATGCTTTTTTAAGTGTTACTTTAAGTTCTATCTCTGTGTTTAATACTTTTGAAATTGGGCATACTTCCTTTGCTTTATGTGCGATTTGTTGGAATTTTTCTGCATCAATTTCTGGAACATCTCCTACTAAATTTAAAGTAATTTTGATAATTGCTCCATCTTCAAATACAACAGTAGCGTCTACGTCTAAACTTGTTGCTGTAAAATTATCTTCGTTTAATAAAAAACTTAACTGCATAGCAAAACATCCAGCATGAGCTGCTCCTATTAATTCTTCTGGATTAGTTCCTTTTTCACCATCCTCAAATCTGGTATGAAATGAATAGGTTGTTTTATCTAAAATCTTACTTCCTGTGGTTAAACTACCATGTCCATCTTTACCATTACCTTTCCATTCTGCATTTGCTTTTCTTGTAAATTTCATCTTGTTTGTTTTAAGTTAAACTTTTATTATTT
>Ga0209291_1002950_pt1 | contig 13150 bp, 8 predicted proteins | sample GOMGulsemesocosm_FD_184633 | JGI IMG/M metagenome (GOLD analysis project Ga0209291, IMG submission 184633) | Methane-oxidizing microbial communities from mesocosms in the Gulf of Mexico - GOM9B Gulf of Mexico (SPAdes) (version 2) | ecosystem: Environmental > Aquatic > Marine > Cold seeps | place...
GACACAACCAAAAAAGAAGTTGTATTAATTGTGTCTTCTACTGTAGTAGAACAAACTGATTTCAAACATAAAATTGAATTACAGGGTGCAGTTGAAACTGATCAAAATATTTTAATCAATTCAGAAACACCTGGCGTAATTAGAAACATTCACGTGAGAGAGGGTCAAAGGGTAAGTAAAGGTCAAACTTTAATTACCATAGACGCAGAGATTTTAAACAGTAACATTAATGAACTGAATACTAGTTTAGAAATGGCTAATTATATGTTTGACAAGCAAACTAAACTGAATGAACAAGGCTTAGGAACTGAAATTGAATTGGAACAAGCCAAAAGTCAAAAACGTTCGTTAGAAAGTAAATTAAAAACGTTACAATCTCAACGTGGAAAATCAGTTGTAAAAGCACCTTTTAGTGGTGTAATTGATGAAGTATTTGCAAACCTAGGTGAAATGGCTTCTCCACAAGCGCCTTTAATTAGATTGGTAAACAATAAAAACATAAAAATTACAGCATCAGTATCTGAAAATCACTTAGCTAACGTTAAAATGGGAACTTCAGTTGATGTTATTTTCCCTAATTTAAATGACACTACAATCACATCTAAAGTAACTTATATTGGTAATTATATTGATCCAGTAAACAGAACGTTTAGAGTACATGTAGAATTAAAAAACAACACAGTGTTTTTACCAAATCAAATTGCTAAAATTAAAATTACAGATACTGATTTAAAAGACGCATTAGTGATAAATTCAAATGCTATTTTACAAGATACAGACAACAACTACTACGTTTATAAATTAACTCCAGCTAAGAATAATAAGTACAGTTTAGAGAAGGTATTTATTAATTTATTAAAATCTTACAAAGGTCAATCTGCTATTACATCAATCAATAATGGTGACTTAGTTGATCAATCTAAAATTGTTTTAGATGGTGGAAAAGGTGTAACTGAAAATGATATAGTTAAAGTTCAATAAAAATGGGAAAACTATCAAAAAGTATAAAAGAGTTCAAGATTTCAACTTGGGCCGTAAATAATCGTAAGTCAGTATATCTGATTACTTTTATTATCTTTTTTGGAGGGTTATCTGCGTACAACAACATGTCGCGTGAAAACTTTCCAGAATTACAAATACCTGAAATTTATATTGGTGTGGCCTACCCTGGTAACTCGCCAGAATTAATTGCAGATAAAATTGCAGATCCAATTGAGAAAGAATTAAATTCCATTAAAAATGTGGATGAAATTACGTCTTCATCTGTAAATGGATACGCTACAATTAGAGCTAAATTTAACTTTAATGTTGCTCCAAAAGACGCCTTACAAGATGTAAAGGATGCGGTTGATAAAGCAAGATCTAAAAAAGAGTTTCCAACTGACTTACCAGTAGAACCGAATATTTTTGAGATGGATATGTCTCAAATGCCGGTCATGAATATTAATTTATCTGGGAACTACTCTATTGATCAATTAAAAAACTATGCTGAAATTTTAGAAGATAAAATTGAAGATCTACAGGAAATTTCTGAAGTTGATATTCGCGGAATTCAAGAACAAGAAATGAAAATTGAAGTGGATCGCTACAAAGCAGAAGCTGTTAATGTTTCGTTTTATGACATTGAAAAAGCCATTCAAAATGAAAACTTGACTATGTCCGGTGGTGAACTTTTAGACGGTAATACAAATAGAACCGTTCAAATTAAAGGTGAGTTTACGTCTGCTGAGCAAATTGGAAACATAATTGTAAAACAAGAATTTTTTAAACCTGTTTACTTAAAAGACATTGCCAATGTAGAATTTTCAGATGCTGATATTTCTTCTTATGCACGTGAGTATGGTAAAACAGTTGTGATGTTGGATATTAAGAAACGTGGGGGTGAAAACTTACTAGCTGCTTCTGATACGATTCAAAAAATACTAATTGATGTTAAAGCTAAAAAACTAATTCCTGCTGATGTTGGGATTTCTGTAACGAATGATCAATCTGGTAAAACTAGAGAAATGGTGTCTAACCTTGAAAATTCAATTTACTTTGGTATTTTACTTGTGGTTGGTGTATTATTATTCTTCTTAGGAATTAGAAATGCATTATTTGTTGGGATTGCGATTCCTTTATCTATGTTAATGTCGTTTTTAATACTAAGTGCAATGGGCGTTACACTAAACACCATGGTATTATTTTCATTAGTATTGGCATTAGGAATGTTAGTGGATAACGGAATTGTAATTGTGGAAAACATTTACAGATTAATGGATGAAGGTATGGACAGCTTTGAAGCCGCTAGAAAAGGTGTTGGTGAAGTAGCTTGGCCAATTATTGCGTCTACTGCTACTACTCTAGCAGCCTTTGTGCCTTTAGCTATCTGGCCTGGTATTATGGGTGAGTTTATGAAGTTTTTACCAATCACGTTAATGATTGTATTAGGTTCGTCTTTATTTGTTGCTTTAGTTATTAACCCTGTTTTAACCGCGGTTTACATGAAGTTAGAAACTAAAACTGAAAACCATACTAAATCATTTGTAATTGCTGCTATTTTATTTGCTTTAGGTGTTGTTACTACACTAACAGGAAATACAACTTGGGGTAGTGTATTTATTATTTTAGGCGTATTTATTCCATTTAATATCTATTTAATTACGCCAGCTACTATATGGTTTCAAAACAAATTCTTACCTATTTTAGAGCGTATTTATGAAAACGTATTGTCGTTTTCGATTGGTAAAAAAAGAGCCATTTTTATCTTTTTAGGAACATTTGTATTATTGATTTCATCATTTGCGTTAATTGCTGCTTTTCCACCAAAAACATTATTCTTTCCTGAAAGTCAACCAGGTTATGTGAATGTATTTATTGAGCACCCAATTGGAACTGACATTGAGGTTACTAATAAAACTACGCTTGAAATTGAGGATATGTTAATGAACGATATTCTTAAGGAAGAGATAAACGATACAGTTGGTAAAACAACGGATGAAAAAATTATTCAGTCTATTATTACACAAGTTGGTGAAGGCGCAAGTGATCCTGCTCAAGGTGTAGTTATGGGTAACACGCCAAACAAAGCCAGAATTACAGTTAACTTTTCTGAATTCAAATACAGAGATAGTGAAGATCACACCTCATTATTAATGAAAAAGATTGATGCTAGTTTAAAGAACACCTTCCCGGCTGATGTTAAAATTATTGTAGACAAAAATAATGATGGGCCACCACAAGGACAGCCTATTAGTATTGAAATTGCAGGAGATAAAGACTACACTGAATTAATTTTTGAAGCTAAAAAAATACAAGATTATTTAAGTCATGAAAATGTAAATGGTGTTGATAAATTAGCTTTAAATATTGAAACAGGAAAATCTGAATTAAATATTGAAATCGACAGAGAGAAAGCAAGATTATTAGACGTTTCAACTGGTTTAATTGCCTCATCTATTCGTACTGCTATTTTTGGAAAAGATATTTCTACATTTAAAGATGCGGATGATATTTATGACATCAACTTAAGATTTGGAAAACAAGAACGTAACAACATTGATGCGTTATTGGATCAGAAATTAATTTTCATGAACAACAAAGGAAAGACTATGAGAATTCCAATTCGTTCATTAGTTAAAGAACCTAAAACTACGAATACCTATAGTAAGGTAATTCATAAAGATTTAATTCCTTATGTTGGTATTGAAAGTAAAGTAACTGAAGGTTTTAACCCTGACCAAGTTGTGGCAGAGTTAAAAGAGTTAATGTTGGAATATGAATTAGAGACTGGTGTTTCTGACGGAATTACGTATACATTTAGAGGTCAACAAGAAGAGCAAGCAAAAGAGATGGCCTTTTTATCAGGTGCTTTATTCATTGCTTTATTCTTAATTCTTTTAATTATTGTAGGACAGTTTAATGCCTACTCTTCATCTATTATCATCATGTTTGCTGTTATATTCAGTTTAATTGGTGTATTCTTAGGCTTAGTTATTTTCCAAATGGAATTTGTGATTATGATGACCATGATTGGAATTATATCATTAGCAGGTATTGTTGTAAATAATGCCATTGTATTAATTGATTACACTAACCTACTACGTAAACGTAAACGTGAAGAATTAGGTTTAGGTGAGTTTGACTTATTACCAATGCCTGAATTTAAGAAAGCAATAATTGAAGCGGGTAAAACAAGACTAAGACCCGTACTGTTAACAGCCATTACAACCGTTTTAGGATTACTTCCTTTAGCAACTGGATTTAACATTGACTTTGCTACATTATTAAGTGATTATGATGCAAACATCTACATGGGTGGTGACAACACTATTTTCTTTGGACCAATGAGTTGGACAATTATTTTCGGACTAACGTTCTCTACGTTCTTAACCTTAGTTGTTATTCCGGTTATGTACCTATTATTTTACCAATTTAAAGTTTGGATATTCAAATTAATTGGAAGTGAAATTAGATCATCACTATAACACTTGAAATTTAAAATACAAAAAAATCTCATTCATTAAGTTGAATGAGATTTTTTTTGTTCGTTTATTTTATAGTCATGTTAAGCATCAGTTCGTCCGCCCTTTGTAAAAACAAGGTGTAGCGTCAGTTCGAGTGTTTTAATTCAAATACGTTAGTATTTGTGTTATAAACGTATCGAGAATAAAGCGGATGATATGAAAAATTACTAATTCAATGGAACGGTTTCTCGATACATTTACTTTCCATTTCTAACAAAACGAAAAGCAAACACTCGAACTGACATCCAATATCTGCATTATATTTACATTAAGAATAAAAGAAAAACTAAGCGTCAGTTCGTCCGCCCTTTGTAAAAACAAGATGTAGCGTCAGTTCGAGTGGTTATGTACAATGCAGTAGCGTTGAACATAAATGTATCGAGAACAAAGCGGATGATATGGAAAATTACTAATTCAATGGAACGGTTTCTCGATACATTTACTTTCCATTTCTAACAAAACGAAAAGCAAACACTCGAACTGACATCCAGTATCTGCATTATATTTACATTAAGAATAAAAAAAACTAAGCGTCAGTTCGAGTGTTTTAATTCAAATACGTTAGTATTTGTGTTATAAACGTATCGAAAACAGAGCGTTAGTTGACACTAGACAAACAAACCATCTTTCATCACAAGCTTTCTATCCGCCATATTAGCCAAAGCTTCATTGTGAGTGACAATCACAAACGTTTGGTTTTTCTCTTCTTTCAATTGAAAAAATAAATCATGTAATTCATTTGAGTTTACACTGTCTAAATTTCCTGACGGTTCATCTGCAAAAATAATTGCAGGATCGTTAATCATTGCTCTAGCCACGGCCACACGTTGTTGTTCTCCACCAGATAGTTGAGCTGGCTTATGTTCAAAACGGGAAGACAAACCTAAAAAATCTAATGTTTTTTTCGCTTTGGCAATAGAATCGGTTTTATTTCTCCCTCCTAAAATAGCCGGAATAATTACGTTTTCTACCGCTGTAAATTCAGGTAGCAATTGGTGGAATTGAAAAATAAATCCTAATTTATTATTTCTAAACTTAGCTAATTTATTCCCTTTCAAGTGACTAATGTTGTCTCCATCAATAAACACCTCTCCACTATCGGCTTTATCTAATGTTCCTAATATTTGTAATAAGGTAGTTTTTCCTGCTCCAGAAGTACCTGTAATACACACGACCTCCTTATGGTTGATCTCCAGGTTAATTCCTTTTAAAATGGGTAAATCTCCGTAATTTTTATAAATATTAATTGCTTTCAACATAAGTACGCTAAAATTAATGAACTTTATTATAAAAGTCGTAAATTTGTTAATAATGTTTGACGATTTAGATAATATACACCCACAAAAGCCAGAAATTAAACCTTTGGCTAAAAAAGAATTAGCAAAAAAGAACCTAATGGTGTTTTTGCTTATGGTAACTGTTTTGTTATTTTTAATGCAAGACAGCATTATCTTAATTTCAAGTATGTTTGGCGTAATTTTCATTCACGAAATTGGTCATTTCATTGGTATGAAATTGTTTAAGTTTAAAGACAGTAAAATATTTTACTTTCCCTTATTAAGCAGTTTTGTAAAACAAAAGGACGATACCATTTCACAGAAAAAACATTTAATCACTTTATTGTTTGGTCCAATTCCTGGTATTATTGTAGGTACACTATTGCTAACTCAATATTTTGCTACACCAAGTGATTTACTCTTAAATCTTTCCACTTTATTTTTAGCTATTAATATTTTCTCTTTACTTCCATTAGACCCTTTGGATGGAGGGAAAATTATTCAATCCTTATTTTTCCCCACTAACCAAAGCATAAAAATGTATTTTGTTTTAGTGTCTTCATTAATATTAATTTTAGTAGGTTTTTATTTTGAATTATATGTATTAATGGCTTTTGGTTTTTTAATGGGCTTTAAAGTTCGTTCTATTCAAAAAGTGGACAGTATTTATACCGAATTAGATGAACAAGAAATTAATTACAAAAAAACGTACGCCTCTTTAACTAATAGAGAATATTGGAAAATCAGATCTATATTTTTAGATAAAAATCCTAAAATAAAAGAAATGATTGCTGATACGGATATGCTGTGGGAAAATGAAAAAATAATCACAGATCAGGTGAATCAAATTTTAAGAGTAGAAATGAAAAAAGATGCTTCTATTCTTTTTAAAATTGCAGTCATTGCCATTGTTGGATTAGCTATTTATTTTCCAATAAATTTAATTCTTGACAATCAAGACTTCTTCATAACTATGATTGACAATGCGCAAATTTAATATTGGAGATGGCGTATCTGTAATTAACGATACAATTTCAGGAACTTTAATCAGATTACAACCTAACAAATGTGTGATTGAAGACACAGATGGATTTGAACGCATTTACCCGTTGTCTAACATTGTGGTGACTAAACCAATTGGTGATTATTTATTAGACCATCCTGATACCTTAGAGTTAATTCGCCAAAAAATTGAGAACGTAACTATGCAACGTGTAGAAAAAGCTCAATCCTTAGCTAAAACAAATCACAAACAAATTATTCCATTCAATTTTGAAATTGATCTTCACATTGAAGACTTGCTAGACGATCATATTGGCTTAAGCAATTTTGAAATTATGCAAATTCAAATGCAAACGTGCCGAATGTTTATTGAAAAAGCAATTCGCTTAAATGCTAAAAAAGCGGTACTGATTCATGGAAAAGGAGAAGGCGTTTTAAAACATGAAATCTATAATTATTTAGACCGTTTAGAAAACACTAAACACATTAAAATTGAATACAATGATGCGGCCTACTCTAATTACGGAAAAGATGGTGCAACAGAAGTTAGATTTAATTAAATGAAGCGCTTTACATACATAGCGCTTTTACTATTAACATTAACTCAGGTCAGTTGTTTTGAGATTGTGGAACAAATCAATTTAAAAAATGATGGCTCAGGGACGTTTAAATATACGTTGAATTTTAATCAATCTGCCTCACACATCAAATCAATATTATTACTAGATGAAGTGGAGGGCTATAAAGTACCGACTTTAAACACCATTAAGAGTAAGTTTTATACCTTGGGTCAAAAAACAACCAAAGTAAAAGGCATTACTGATGTAAAAACAGAATCTAACTTTAACGACTACATTTTTACGTATTCGTGTCACTTTAATAAAATTGAACACCTCAACTCAGTGATTGACACCTTAGGGAAGTCTTCAAAAATTGGTGAACACACCAACTACTATAGTTATGCGAAAGACAAAATGGTTTTTACGCGACTAGGTGACAATCTATTGAAAACACATTACGATAAATTACCTGAAAAACAAAAGGCTATATTTAATGGTGCTACCTTTACAAGTGTTTGTAAATTTGAAGGTGTAATTGTAAAGCAAACTCACCCCAAAACATTAGTTTCAGCCAATAAAAAAGCGATTCTACATAAAACAGATGTTATTTCTTTAATTAGAAATGGCAAACTAATTAACAAAAAAGTATATTTAAAGAAATGAAAAAAATATTAAAACCTTTAGTTACAGTAATCATTTGTGTAGTATCAATTTCTACATCTGCACAGAATTTAATTTCTAAAATTTCAGACCAAGCCTCATTTGTATTAGCAATAAATGGCCAAAATACATTTAAAGACGTTAGTCTTTTAGACATTGAAAAATCATTACTTTTTAAAGAAGTAACCAAAGAACTATTTAGAAGAAGTGAATTTTCAAAACCTAGTAATTTTGCCGATATGGGGGTAAATGTGACTTCAAAAATGTATGTCGCTATGGAAAATCAAAAAGACATCACGTATTATTATTACACATGCGCCATTCAAGACCTAACAAAATTTGATCAGTTTGTAAAAAGTGGATTAAATCCTGATGATAATACAGCCTATTCTAAAACAAATGGTTTAAATCAATTGGTGTTAAACAACACTAGCAGATTAGTGTGGAATGAGTCTTATTTTATTTTTATTGTTCCCACCTATACAGGTAAAGCATACGAGTCAGACTATTACCGCAGTTGGAATGATTATGGATTTGAAAGCGTAGAAACAACAGAAGAAGCCGTTGCGGAAACTTATGATGAAGCAGTTGAAGAAGTTTACGAAATTCAAGAGGAAGAAGTATACCAAGAAGAAATGATTGAAGTTGTAGAAGAAATGGACTATGACAGTAACCAAAACTACGAAAGTGAGTACGCAAAAAAGCAACGTCTAAAAAGAGAAGCCTTTGACAAAATTGAAGCCCGTAAAAAATTAAATAAAAAAGGATTTATTGACAGTGCATTAACTGCTAGAACTACTTTGTTTTTCAAAGACAACTTAACCGCTTCATTTACGCCAACCCAATTTAATGAAGATGCCGTAGCCAGTTTTTGGTATAATGGAATGAGTCTTTCTAACTTGCCCAATCCGTTTACTAGAATGCTATATGGTTATGGAAGAGGCTCAAAAAGTACAAGAGACATTTTAGGCTTACAACAGTTATACAATGCAGAATATTACACCAATTTATATTTAGAAGAAGATAGAATTAGTTTAAAGTCAACTGTTGAATTTTCTGATAACTTAAAGGAATCTGCAAACCACATTTATAATTCAAAATTAGATAAGAAATTTTGTAATTACTTACCTGAAAACCCATTGGCCTACTCTTCTTTTTCTATTAGTACTGCCGATTTATTAACTGAATCCGCTACTATTTCAAAAGACTATTTTGAAAAATCATCAGACTTTAAATACAGTGAGGAAGTGTCTGTTTACATTGACTTGCTTCAAATTATGTTAGATGAAGAAGCCATAGCCGAATTAGTAACAGGTGATGTAGTGATGCTATTAAACGATTTATCATCAAAACAAGTGGAGTACAAAACATGGGAGTATGATGAAAATTTTAACGAAAGCCAAGTCACTAAAACTAAAAACGAACTGTTACCTGAATTTACATTCATGATGGGATCTCAAAATGAAGAGCTGTTAACTAAGTTGTTTAAATTAAGCATGAAACATAAATTCTTATCTGAAAAAGAAAGTTACTTTGTGGCGAGTGAAAAGTATAAAAACGAATTACCATTTGATATGTACATTTGTTTCAAAGATGGTATTTTATTTATGACCAATAGTAAAACGCAGTTGAAAGACATTTTAAACGGAAAAGTTGAACATAAAATGAGTAGAACACAACGTAAACACATCATGAAAAACATAGGAACGGTTTACATTGACATGGAACAAATCACATCAAAATTATTAGCAGATGAAGCGTTTTCAAAAGAATTAAGCGAATTGAATGACTTTAAAGAGGACATTAAACAAATTCAGTCTACCTCAACCTATAAAAATGGTGCATTCAACATGAACGCCTACATCACTATTCCAGAAGGTGAAGCGAATAGTTCAACTTACTTACTACAGTTGGTAGACAAAATTATTGCTAAAAACTAAGAGTCAACGACTTAGTAAATCACATTTTTTATTTTCAAAAAAGGGGTAAACACCAGATGAAAAAGGGGCGTTTACCCCTTTTTTTATACCTGTGATAAATATTAGTACGTAAACCCTACTTCTTAAGAATATAAATTCTATATTTGGCATAACCCACTACGTAATCAACTACATATAAACACGTTAAACGCTTACAAATTAAAAACTTTGACCAATTAGGTTATTTAAAATAACAACACAAACACATAATACGAGTACGTGACGTGATCAGTGTAATCAGCTATTTCACTCCATTAAGCTCCTGATAAAAATTGTAAACATTCACTATTTTATCCACCCTTAACAACAAGAATCTTATGAAAAAAATACTATTTATACTTTTAACATTGGTACTTCTTCCTTCTCTGGTTTATTCACAATCAAGCCAAGATCAAAATGTTAATTCCTACCTTAATAGAATAGATGAAAATATTAATGCCCAACTCAGTAAAATATCACTTGCGTTCAACCAAACAAAAGACCTTGCTTTTAAACTAGATGAAATTGATAATTACAACACTCAGTATAACTCATTAGAAGCATTAGTAGATGAATTATTTGAAATCATTTCATCATCAAAAAATGAACCTAACCTCACTTACACAGAATCAAGTCAGTTAAAAGAGCTACTATCTAATCTAAGTTATGAATATAGTGAAACGGTTCAAATGGTTGTAGTACGTTTTAATAAACAACAACAAACTTTTATTGGTTTAGTTGGAATGACCGGTGAGAATAAGGTAATCAAAAATAAAGACGACTTAGATAAAATTATGGATGTCTATTTATCTTTCATTGAATTAACTGAACATTATAACTTTATTTATAAAGAAATAGCGACAGTATCTAATATGTTTATTTATGAAAAAGAGTCTAATTATGATAGTTTAACTTGTGATCGAATTGTTGAATACTTGAACTATTGTGATAATTTTGATAAGACCTATAAAGCCAATTATCTTCTGTCAAAAGATTCTATAGTTCACAATTACTTTTCACTCCTAGATAAATACCAATCTATTAAAATAGTCAATGAAACAATTGTAGAAGAAGAAGAATTTAAATCATCCGATACTGTTGAAGAAAGAAATAAAAAAATAGGGCAACAAACACAAAACTCAATGAATCGAATTGTTTTCCCTGTATTTTACGACTTCACAGGACATTATAAAAAGAATAAAGACAATACTGGTCGTGTTTTATATGAAAGTTATCCCACCAATTTCACTGAACAATTAAGAAAAGAAGTGTTAGAACTTACGGAGGTGAAAAATTGTAACTAGGTTGAAAGTAATAGTGTATAACATGGTACAATTGACTGTTATTAATCAAACCTGTGGCACTTATTTTGACTAAATAGAGTCTCTAAAATCACCAGATTGTGAATTTGGTTTTTAATAAATTAAAAATATACAACGTTTTGTGCCATTGAAAACTTGAGAGTTAAAACTTTTAATATTGTATGCATAACCAAACAATACTGATAATAAAAATAATATAATGACTTATAAACAAAGAATATTAACCGTCCTTTTTAGTGTAATGTTTTCAGTTCAATATACATACTCACAAAATAGTTGGGCACTCAATCAATATAATGAAGCTTTAACTATTCATAAAAAGGCTCTAAAGTTACATAATCTATATAATGAAAAATCAAGCGAGTATCATTTAAGCTGTGAATCATTGGGAGAAAGTAAAACAATAAATAATTTATACGAAAAAGCTAAAAATAAATATAAAAATGCATATCAGCAGGAAAGCTATGAAAATCATCCAAACGAATCATTACTTAAGAATTGTAAAATAAATATTGAAAGTGTAACACTAAATTTTGAAAACAGAATGAAGCTGTATAATGACCTAACTCAATTTTGTGAACGGTCGGAAAACATGAATAGAAATTCAATTACTAAAATTGAAAGAAGTGCTAAAGAACAATTCGACCTAGGAGTACGTTACTATAATGGTGAAGGAGTATTAAAAGATGAAGATGAAGCTTTCTATTGGTTTAAAAAAAGTGCAGAACAAGGTTACGCAGATGCACAATTTAATCTTGGAAAATGCTACAATTATGGTGAAGGAACATTAAAAGATCACAAGGAAGCATTCTACTGGTTTAAAAAAAGTGCTGAACAAGAAAAAATAGACGCTTTAACCGTAACTGGAATATGCTATTTTTATGGTATTGGAACAGAAAAAAATGACAAACAAGCATTTTATTGGTTCAAAAAAAGTGCGGAACAAGGTGTTTTAAATGGACAATACCATCTTGGTTTACTCTACTATAATGGTAAAGGAACTTTAAAGGATGACAAAGAAGCTTTCTATTGGTTTAATAAAAGTGCTGACCAGGATAACGCAAATTCACAATATAATCTTGGCCTACTCTACTATAATGGTGAAGGGACATTAAAAAATGACAAAGAAGCATTTTATTGGTTTAATAAAAGTGCAGAACAGGGTAACGCTGATGCTCAGTATAATCTTGGAAAATGTTACTATAATGGCAACGGAACATTAAAAGACCACACGGAAGCGTTATTTTGGTTTAAAAAAAGTGCTGAACAAGAAAACGTTGAGGCTTCAAGCATAATTGGACTATTCTATTTTTATGGCGTTGGAACTCTAAAAGACGACAAAGAAGCATTTTATTGGTTTAAAAAAAGTGCTGAACAGGGTAACGCAGATGCTCAATATAATCTAGGGAAATGTTATTATAATGGTGAAGGAACATTAAAAAACGTAATAGAAGCAAAAAAGTGGATTAAATTAGCGTTTGAGAACAATTCTTCAGAAGCTGAAAAATTTTGGAACGATAATGAATTGTGGAAGGATTAAATACACAAAATAAGAAAAGTAAAAAAACTGTACATTCAACATGAACGCCTACATCACTATTCCAGAAGGTGAAGTGAATAGCTCAACTTACCTACTACAGTTGGTAGACAAAATTATTGCTAAAAACTAGAAATCAACTACTTAGTAAATCACCTATTTTATTTTGTAAAAAGGGGTAAACACCAGATGAAAAAGGGGTGTTTACCCCTTTTTTTAGTTCCGGGCTAAATCTAAGTTCATTAAAGCACATTTTTAATTTCATAAACCTTACTTTTGGTTAAATTCTATACCTAAGCTACACGTATTTAAACACGTATAATCGCTTA
>Ga0209291_1002951_pt1 | contig 13148 bp, 10 predicted proteins | sample GOMGulsemesocosm_FD_184633 | JGI IMG/M metagenome (GOLD analysis project Ga0209291, IMG submission 184633) | Methane-oxidizing microbial communities from mesocosms in the Gulf of Mexico - GOM9B Gulf of Mexico (SPAdes) (version 2) | ecosystem: Environmental > Aquatic > Marine > Cold seeps...
GAGAGTACTTTTGCGCGCTCAAATGGGGTGGTTCCCATTTTGAGACTTTAAATTTTCATAATTTATAGTTTTGGTTGGTTAATAGAATAAAACGTTATCAGTTTCTGGTAACGTTTTTTCTTTTTTATGAGAATTCGATTGTTAAATTAGGGGTGACTAAGTGGTATTATCCATATCTTGTATACTTTGATTATGAGAATTGATTTACTTTTGGAATAGTAATTGCAAAGTTCTTATTAGAATCAATACGCACACTATGAAGTCGACATGATTAAAAGAGATGTTTGATAATAATTATTTAAATCATTAAAGCTTCCATGTGACTGTTGAAAAACAATAAAAAAGAAACACATGAAAAAGTCATTACTATTTATATTTATAGCGCTATTAAGTTTTCAAATTAAAGCCCAAGAATCAGCTTTTGATTCAGGTGAATGGTTTAAATTCAGGATACATTACGGAATATTTACTGCAAGTTATGCAACTATGCAGGTCCAGGACGGTATGATTAATGGCAAGGAAATGTATCACATAAAAGGAAGGGGTAAGTCTACAGGTTTGCTAAGTTTATTCTTTAAGGTGGATGATGACTATCAAACCTATTTTGATAAGAAAACCGGAGCACCATCTAAATTTATAAGAAAGATTGATGAAGGTGGGCATACTAAAGATATCCAAATTGATTTTGATCATGATAAAAAAATTGCATTAGTAAATGACAAAAAGCATAAGGTAAAAACATCCCATGAAATAAAGAATGGCACTCAGGATATGATGTCAGCATTTTATTATTTAAGAAACAATGTAGATACTGAAAATCTAATAATTGGGGAGGAAGTAAAAATCAATATGTTTTTTGACAAAGAAAATTTCGATTTTAAGTTAAAGTTTTTAGGAAGAGAATTGATAGAGACAAAATTTGGAAAAGTTGCAAGTCTGAAGTTTCGTCCTTATGTGCAATCTGGTAGGGTTTTTAAAGAGAAAGAAAGCTTAACGGTTTGGATTTCTGATGATAAAAATAAGATACCTGTTCGCTTACAAGCAGACTTGGCTGTAGGCTCAATAAAAGCCGATTTGGAAGCATATAAAGGGGTGAAACATTCATTTAAGATTGTGGTAAATTAGTTAGGGTAAATTTAACATAGGAATTGATGTAAAAAAATGTGTGAACGCTACGTTCACACATTTTTTTTTGTGATATTTGATGTTTGATAGAGGCGACTTCTTAATTAATTATAGAAGTATTCTATAAACAAGTATACTGGTAGATAAATATGTTCATGAAGATGCAAAAAATAGCATGGTTGGTAATTCTTCTTATAGGATTATATTCTTGTAAAAAAGAAGAGGAAAAAGCACCAATAGTAGTTAAACAAGAAGTGAAAATAGCTCCTAAACATGAGTTTGGATTCAACTTAGACGAGTTTGATGTGTTGGTTGATACTATAAAATCAGGAGATAGTTTTGGTAAAATATTATTCGAAAATCATATTGGATTTGGTAAAATTGAAGAGATAGTTCAGGCTACAAAAGATACGTTTAATGTTAAAAGATTAAACGTAGGTAAACGTTACACGGTATTGAGGTCTAAAGATTCAATTCAAAAAGCTAAATATTTCATCTATCAACCAGGTAAAATAGATTATGTCGTTTTTGACTTTTCTAAGGATTCAATTATCAAAGCGTATAACGCAAAAAAGCCAATTAAGTTAGTTGAAAAAACAGCTTCAGGAATTATTACGGATAATTTATCACAAACTTTAGATGATGCTGGTTTAAGTATATATATAGCGCATGAATTAGCAGATATTTATGCATGGTCAATAGATTTTTTTCGTTTACAAAAAGGAGATTCTTTTAAGTTATCATATACCGAACAATATATTGAAGACTCAATTTATGTAGGAATTAAGGATATTAAATCGGCAGTATTTATACATAATAAAATACCTTTTTATGCCTTTGATTACCATTCAGATGTAGTTGAAGGTATTACGGATTATTATGACGAAACAGGTAAGACGCTTCGTAGTCAATTTCTTAAAGCTCCAGTGAAATTTAGTAGAATATCGTCTCGTTATAACCCAAACAGAAGGATTAAGTATTATGGGTATAAAAAAAGGCCACATTTGGGAACTGATTTTGCGGCTCCAATTGGAACTCCAATTTTAGCTACCGCTAGTGGTACAGTAGTGGAATCTACAAGAAGAGGAGGTAATGGAAAATATGTAAAAATAAGGCATAATAGTACCTATAGTACCCAGTATTTACATATGCGTAAGCAGAATGTGAAAAAAGGACAAACGGTTAAACAAGGAGATGTAATTGGTTGGGTAGGTATGACTGGTAATTCAGGAGGTCCCCATGTTTGTTATCGTTTTTGGAAAAATGGAAGACAAGTAGACCCGTTACGAGAAAAGTTACCTGCTGCAAAACCTATAAATGAGGCCTTAAAAGCCGATTATTTAGCGTATATTCAACCTTTGAAAGAGCAGTTAGATGCTATAGAATACGAGCCAATAGAAATTAATAAGCCTAATAATTAATGAATTTTTCGAAAAAAAATCCTTTAAATACGAATTCATGGGCAAAACTATCTGTACACTATGAAAAGTTAAAAACTATTCATTTAAAAGAAATGTTTGATGATAACCCATCCAGAGAAGCGCAGATGAGTATTTCTTGGGAAGATTTTTTTGTAGATTTTTCAAAAAATAGGTGGACTTCTGAAACAATTCAATTATTTAAAAATTTATCGGAAGAGTTAAGTTTAAAGGAAAGTATTGCTTTATATTTCAAAGAAAACGAATTAAATTTCACTGAAGGAAGGGCTGTGTTACATACGGCCTTACGTAGTAGTGAAAAAGCAGTAGTTTTTGAAGGTAAAAATATTGTAGAAGAGATAAATGCTGTAAAAGATAAAATAAAGCAATTTACTGAAGCGGTAATAGAGGGGAAGGAAAAAGGCTGTACAGGAAAGGCTTTTACTGATGTTGTTAATATTGGTATTGGTGGTTCTGATTTGGGGCCTAAATTAGTTTGTAATGCTTTAAAGTATTATAAAAACCATTTAAATACGCATTATATTTCCAATATTGATGGAGATGAGTTACAAGAAACGCTTCAAAAAGTGAATCCTGAAACTACATTGTTCGTTATCGTGTCAAAGTCATTTACGACTTCTGAGACATTGCAAAATGCAAATACGATTAAAGATTGGTTTGTAAAGCAATTGTCTGAACAGGCAATTGAGCAACATTTTATTGCTGTTTCGGCTAAGCCAGAAAAAGCGGTTGCTTTTGGTGTGAAAAATGAATCGGTATTTCCAATTTGGGATTGGGTTGGAGGACGTTTTTCTTTATGGAGTGCAGTTGGAATTTCTGTTGCATTGGGTTTAGGTTATGATAATTATAATAAGTTATTACTTGGAGCTCGAAAAGCTGATGAATCGTTTAAAAATGATGATTTAGTAGAGAATATTCCTGTATTAATGGCTTTTTTAAGTGTTTGGTATAGTAATTTTTTTAAAATAACTAATCAAGCAGTAATACCATATTCATATTATTTAGAAGATTTTGTACCCTATTTAGAGCAAGGTTTTATGGAGAGTAATGGGAAGTCAGTTGATAGAAATGGTGAAGAAATTACGTATAATACCGGAAGTGTCGTTTTTGGAGGAGTAGGGTCGAATGCACAGCATGCATTCATGCAGTTATTTCATCAAGGAACAAATTTAATTCCAACAGATTTTATTGGGTTTTGTAATTCACTTCATGATAATTCGTTACATCAAGATGTTTTGATTTCCAATATGTTAGCTCAGTCTAATGCGTTGGCTTTTGGAACAAGAGGTAAGGAAATTGAAAACCCTTATAAAGTATTTAAAGGAAACTCTCCATCAACTACTTTTTTAATCAAAAAATTAACTCCTGAAGCATTAGGAGAATTAATTGCTATATATGAACATAAAATTTTTGTACAAGGAATTTTGTTAAACATCAATAGTTTTGATCAGTTTGGAGTGGAATTAGGGAAGGAACTTTCAAGAGAATATATTAATTCATTAAATGGCGAATCAACTAATGATTCTGTCTTAATGCAGTTTTATAAAGAAAATAATTAATTATATAAATTAAACAAAAACTATGGAAATAATTAAGTTTTTACATTCTTATTGGGCATATTTGGTACTGTTAGTAGTAGTATTAGCCACAATAAATTCAATTATTGGGATGTTAACTAAAAAAGAGTTTGGAGCTAAAGATTTTAGAATTGCATTGTTTGCATTGATAGTTACACATATTCAGTTATTAATAGGGGTAGTATTATATGTGTTTGCAAATAATTTTGGAGATATAGAAATGAGTGAAATAATGAATAGTGATTCTCTTCGATTAAAAAATGTAGAACATCCTTTATTAATGGTGGTTGCAATAACATTATTAACTATTGGGTACTCTAAGCATAAAAACAAAAGGACATCTTCTGCTAAATTTAAAACTTTAGCCATACCATACACATTGGCTTTAATTGCTATGTTGGCTATGATTCCTTGGAAGGCTTGGTTAGGGTAGTACTAAATTTGAGTAAATAAAAAAGCGTGATATAAATTAAATTTATATCACGCTTTTATTTTAATGTAAGTTCTATTATTACTGGGCTTCTTTAATTAAGTATGTGTATACTGGGAAGTGATCCCCATATCCACCAGTCCAAGTTGCTCCAACGAAACTTCTAAAAGGGTATCCTTTGTAGCGCCCCTTTTTGTTAGTCATGTATGCAGGGTTGTAGATACCAGTTTTAAATATTTTAAATGTAGAGAAATCTTTGTCTAAAAATGGTTTAGTAAACATTAGTTGATCAAAAATATTTAAAGCATCTCTATAAGCAAGAGTTCCCATCCCTTTTTTGGCCATTTTCATCATTGGGTTAAAAATTCCTTTCAGAGCTACATCTTCTTTTTTAGATTTTGCGTTTAATATTTTTTTAACACTTACATTAAACGGGTCATCATTTAAATCCCCCATGATAACTATTTTAGCGTATGGGTTAATAGTTTGTAATGAGTCAACCAGTTTTTTTGTTAACTGTGCGGCTTTAACACGTTTGGGTCTGCTTCTAGCCTCTCCTCCTCTTCTTGATGGCCAGTGGTTAACAATAAAGTGCATTTTTTCACCTTCTAATAATCCACTAACTAATAACTGGTCTCTTGTAAAAATACGTTCTCTTGTATTGTCATCATAAATCAATAACTCATGTTTACTATAGTTAGTAGGTTTAAATAGTTTTTTTTGGTACAATAAAGCAACGTCTATACTTCTTACATCTGGAGAATCAAAATGAATAATGTCGTAATCCTTATCTCTTAATTGAGGATCGTTTATTAAGTCGTGTAAAACCTCTTTGTTCTCTACTTCACATACTCCTAATATAACTGGGGAATTTCTTGAATATTTTGGGTCTACCCCTAATTCAGAAATGACACGTGCCATGTTCTTTATTTTTTTTGGGTATACCAAACCACGTTCTTTTTTATTCATTTCCATAATTGGGCTTTTTTCGTCTAACTTATTAGGATCATTTATGGTGTCAAAAAGATTTTCAAGGTTGTAAAACGCAATAGTATTAATCTTATAACGTTTTTTGTTTTGACCGTATGAATTTATACTCATGCCAATGATTAAAAATAGTAGCAATAAGTTCTTTATTTTCATTAGATAAAAGTTTTCCATATCTCTTAGGTTAAGTTGTAGTGGGTTTAGGTATAGTGGGTTATTGTAAAATATACTCCGGATTATAGTCCAAAAGTAGTCAATTATTTAATTACTTGGCTTCATGTGTATTAAGTTATTGCGAAATTGATGCCAAATCAAGGCTTGGGATTTATTTTAGCCAAAAAAGAGTACATTTACACTCTGGGTGAGATATCTCAGGTGGTTTTAAACAATTTATTAATCAGTAAATTACTTATGAAAAAAACAATTTTGACATTATTGTTAAGCTTGTTGACGGCACTACTTATGCACGCACAGCAAACAATAGTTAAAGGTCAAGTAATCGATGCCGACTCTACAGATCCCGTAACGGAAGTATCTGTAAGTATTAAAGGGACAACCCTCTCTCAAACTACAGGCACAGAAGGGAGGTTTAATTTTGCAAGTAATTTACCTTTAGGGGAGCAATTATTGATTGTAGTCAAAGAAGGTTATTTTGCCAAAGAGTTCACAATTATTATTGAAGAAGGAAAAATAGTAAACCTTTCTACGGTTATTCTAAATCAAGATTTAGGGGAGTCGGATGATTTTACTATTTCTTTATCTGAAGATGAGTTAGATGAAGACGAAAGCGTATCTTCTAATACTTCAGGAATATTACAATCTTCAAAAGATGCTTTTGCAAGAGCTGCCGCTTTCGATTTTAGTGGAACATTCTTTAAAGTTAGAGGTTTAGGTTCAGAAAACGGTACTGTTTTAATTAATGGTATTAAAATGAATAAAGTCTTTAGCGGACGTCCACAATGGAGTGATTGGGGAGGTATAAATGATGTAATGCGTAATCAAGACTTTGTTAATGGGTCAAAGGCAAATGAGTATACTTTTGGTGGAATAGGTGGTACAACTAACATATCAATGAGGGCTTCTAAGTATAGAAAAGGTTCTCGAGTGTCCTATGCATCATCAAATAGGAGTTATACCAACAGAGTTATGGGAACATATACTACAGGTTTAATGGAAAACGGATGGGCGTTGGCAGTTACAGCTGGTAGAAGATGGGCTGAAGAAGGGTATGCTGATGGTACAGTGTATGATGCTAATTCAATTGCAGCTTCTGCAGAAAAGAAAATTAATAGTAAACACAGTATTAATTTTACAGGTATTTATACACCTAACAGAAGAGGTAAGTCATCTGCGATGACTCAAGAGGTATTTGATTTAAAAGGAAGAAAATACAATTCTTATTGGGGTGAGCAAAATGGAGAAATTAGAAACTCACGTATAAAAGAAATTGAAGAACCAATTTTAATGTTGAATCATTATTGGGATATGTCAGATAAAACAACATTAAATACTAATGTATCATATCAATTTGGTCATATTGGTAACAGCCGTATTGATTTTAATGGTTCAAGTCCAGACCCTACTTATTATAAAAACTTACCAAGTTATGCTTTACGTTTTGGTGATACTCAAGAAAATTTAGCAAATGCCTATGTTTTAGAACAGCGTTTTTTAAATAATGGACAGTTAAATTGGAGTGATTTATATGATGCGAATATATCTAACCCAGATAATGCTGTATACGCTTTGTATGAAGATAGAAATGATGATAAGCAATGGTCATTCAATTCTATTTTAAATTCTGAATTGGCCGATAATATTAGTTTAAATGCATCTGTTAATTATAGTAGCTTAAAGTCACGTAACTATGCTAAAGTGTTAGATTTGTTAGGGGGGGTAAGTTATGAGGATAAAGACTATTTTGATAACATTAGTAATAATGCGTTAACACCTGGTAGAACCGTAAGGGAAGGAGATACTTTTAAATATGATTACACCTTAGATGCAAATCAATATGACGCATTTGCACAAGCTCAATTTAAATATAGTAAAGTTGATTTTTATTTAGGAGCTCAATACGGTAATACTACATACCAAAGAGATAGTGATTATTTAGATGCTCATTATGCGGGAACAGAAGTAAGCTCTTTAGGGAAAGGTGAAAAGTTAGATTTTAACAAAATTGGTGCTAAAGGAGGTTTTACATATAAAGTTTCAGGAAAACATTTAATAGATGTAAACGGAGCATATATACAGGATGCGCCAACAATGCGTAATAGTTTTTTAAATTCAAGACAGAATAATTTAATTGTTCCTGATTTAAAAGAGGTTAAAACAACGTCAGTAGATGTAAGTTATATTTTCCGTACTTCAGTTCTTAAAACACGTTTAACAGGGTATTATACAACCAAAAAAGATGCGACAGAAGTTGCGTTTTATTATATAGATGGTTTAGCAGGTTTAAATCAAACAGCTAATTTTATACAAGAAGCAGTAACTGGACTTAATACCCAAAGTATGGGAATAGAATTTGGTGCAGAAGCGCAAGTTACTCCTACAATAAAAGTAAAAGGAGCTTTAGCTTTAGGAGAATCTATTTACACAAATAACCCTAATGTGTATTTAGGATCGGATGATTTTATTGGTCAGTTAGGAGTATTAGAAGGCGGAATAAAAGATTTAGGGGAAGCTACTTTGAAAGATTATAAAGTAGCTGGAGGGCCACAACGTGCAGCAAGTATTGGTTTGGAATATCGTGATCCAAAATATTGGTGGTTTGGTGTTACAGCAAATTTCTTTTCAAATGCATATTTAGATGTTGCACCAGTTACACGAACAACAAATTTCGCATTAGATTCTGATGGGTTAGAAATTAATGATTATGACCCAGCTATCGCTAAGGAATTATTAAAACAAGAAAAATTTGACAGCTACATGTTGATGAATTTAGTTGGAGGTAAATCATTTAAATTAGGTAAAAAATATATTGGATTCTTTGCAAGTATTAATAATGTACTTAATGAAACTTATAAAACAGGTGGATATGAAATTTCCAGAAATGGGAATTACAACAGTGCTTTGTTAGAAAGTAAACGTGATAAGAAAGTATTTGGGTCAAAGTATTGGTTTGGTAGAGGTACCACGTATTACATGAATGTGTATTTAAGATTCTAAAAAATAAAATAATAAATAAGTTGATGATGAAACTTTTGTTTCGCCTTAATTATAAAACAATTACAATGAAAACAATTAATATAATAAAAACAGTAGCAGTATTTCTTTTCTTGGGAGTGTTTATAGCTTGTGTACAAGATGATGACTTTTCAGTACCTACAGATTTAGGAGTAACCGAAAATTTGAAACTACAAGAATTATTAGGGAATCCAGAGTATACAGAATTATCAATTACGGAGCTTAAAAATCAATTCTCAACTGGGGGGGCAAATCAAATTTTATCAAAAGTTTATGTAAAAGGTTATGTGGTATCTTCTGATGAGTCAGGTAATTTTTATAAAGAGTTTTATATACAAGATGATCCAACAAACCCAACTGCAGGTATTAAAGTAGTCTTGAATATGTCAGATACTTTTACGAAATTTAACTTTGGAAGGGAAGTGTATATTAACCTTGAAGGGTTGTTTATAGGAGAAACAAATTCATATGATGGTGTAGTCGCTTTAGGAGGAAGTGCAGATGGATCAGAAATAGGATCAATCTCAGTAAATCAAATAATAAACCAGGTATTTCGTTCTGAAAATACAATGGCTATAAGTCCATTACCAGTTAATGTTGCTTTAGTAAACAATGCTCATGTTGGTGTATTTGTTCAATTAGACAATATGGAGTTTACTGCAAGTTTAGCAGGAGAATCTTATGTAGATTCAGATGATAGTTTTGATTCGCCAAGGATAATGCAATCTTGCGAAGGAATTGGATATAAAAACTTCATATTGGAATCAAGTACTTTTGCTGATTTTAAAAATTTTATTTTACCTACTGGTAACGGAACTATCGCTGGTATTATAACTAAAGACTATGATGGAGACAATATAGTTATGGCACTGAATAACACTAATGATGTTGACTTTAGTGCTGCGCGATGTACGCCTTTAGACACAAATCTTTTTACGACTGTTTTTGAAGAAGACTTTGAAACAGCTAATGATAATTCAGACTTAGATATCCCTAATTGGACAAATTTTGCAGAAGCAGGAGGAGAGTTATGGACAGAACAAGTGTCAAGTGGTCTTAAATATGCAGAGTTCAAGTGTTCAGGTACAGGTGATGCAAGTAATATTGGTTGGTTGGTTTCTCCAGGGATTGATATGGATGCGCAAACTACTGAGTTTTTAGATTTTCAAACTGCTAAAAGTAGTATAGCATCAAGTTTTAATTCAATAGAAGTGTTCGTGTCTACGGATTATGATGGTGCTAATGTTTTAGCAGCGACTTGGGATTCAATAAACGCAAATTTAGTTACTATGGGTGACTCAAGTAATGTTTTTGTTAATTCAGGTTTTATAGATATTTCTTCGTATACAGGGACGCTATATGTGGCTTTTAAAGTGACTGGAGCAGGAACTGATCCTTTATTGGATGGTACTTACCGTGTGGATAATGTAAGGGTGTTAGGAATGTAATAATTAGAGTTAATACTATTTTGAAGTAGAAATTATATAAGACTGTCTGAAAAGGCAGTCTTTTTTTTTTACCCAATATATTCAAATTGTTTTCCAGGATGTGGGCGAATAACTCCTTTTAACTCTAAGTTTAACAGCGTAGAAGAAATAGAATATATGGGCAATTGGCAAGAAATTGAAATTGTATCTAAGTCTACTTTATCTTTACCTTTCAAGAAGTTTACAATAGTTTTTTCAGTTTCATTTAGTTCTGTAAAAAGTTGTGGTTGTATTGATTTTACAGAAGTATTAGGAGTTTCCCAGTTAAGCATGTAAATAATATCTGCAGCAGAAGTTACTAATTGCGCTCTTTGTAGTTTAATTAGGTTGTTTGTGCCAATACTTAGTTTGTCTTCAGGTCTGCCTGGTGTAGCAAATACTTCTCGATTGTAGGAGTTAGCAATGTCAGCGGTTATTAAACTACCACCTTTTTCTGCACTTTCAATAACTAAAATGGCTTCTGATAGACCAGCGATAATTCGATTTCTTTTTATGAAGTTTTCTCTGTCTGGGTTTGAAGTGCTCCAAAATTCAGTAATAAATCCTCCATTGTTTTCAACTTCGTGTATATACTTTTTGTGAACTTTAGGGTATATCTGATTCAATCCATGAGCTAAACATCCTATGGTTTGTAGATTATTTTTTATTGCAGATTTGTGCGCTGTAATATCTGTTCCATAAGCAAATCCAGAAATGATAACAGGGTTTAATACACTTAATTCTTCAATTATCTGTTCACACAAAATTCTCCCATAATTTGTGATATTTCGTGTGCCTACAATACTAATTGTTTTTTGTTGTTTTAAATTGATATTGCCACTGTGAAATAACAATATTGGACCGTCAACGCAGTTTTTTAATCGGTTAGGGTAGTCTTCTTCTTGAAAATACCAATGATTGATGTTGTTTTTCTGTAAATAATTGAGCTCTTTTTCAGCGTTTATTAGTAGAGAAGAATCTTGAAGTGATTTTGTTATAAAACTTCCAATTCCGTTTATTGATTGTAGTATAGTTGACTTCTCTTTGAATATTTCTTTTGGAGAACCGCAATGTTGTATTAGTTTTTTAGCGGTAATATCCCCTATTTTTGGGGTTTTCTGTAAAGCAAGTGTGTATAGTAAATCTTTTTCAGTCATTTAATGATTTGATTATCAATTTAAAGTTACCGAAAATATCTGATTGTTAATAACTATTGTATAACCATCTTAAACCTTTTTTAAAAAAATGTAAATTTGTTTCAGTAATCAATCAATATTTTTCAATGGCATTAACAAATTACATTAGCGATTTATTATACAGGTATGAATGTGTGTTGGTTCCAGAATTTGGAGCATTTTTAACACAGAATCATAATGCCGTAATAGATGTAACTACAAATGTGTTTTTGCCGCCAAGAAAAGTAATATCTTTCAATGAGCAGTTAAAGCAAAATGATGGTTTGTTGGCAAACCATATTGTAGGAGTTGATCAATGTTCATATGCCGAGGCAGTTGAAAAAATTACTGAATATGTTACAGGTATAAAAGGGAAGTTAGTAACTGGTGAAGCAGTGTTGTTTGCGAAAATCGGATACTTTTCATTAAATATTGAAGGAAAATTACAATTTTCTCCTTTGGAGGAAGTTAATTATTTAACAAGTGCTTTTGGGTTACAGTCTACCTATAAATCACCTGTTTTACGAGAGGAGTATAAGGAAGAAGTAGTGGTTTTAGAAGAAAAATCTCCTATTGCTTTTATTCCAGAAACAAGGGTTAAAGCAAAGCGTTCTTACTTAAAATATGCAGCAGTTGCTGTAGTGGCTATTATTGCTTCAGGAGCCTTTGGTAATAAGGTGTATACTGATCAAATGGATGAGGTTAATGCTCATAATAGTGAAGTTGATAATCAAATAGAGAGAATGGCTGTTCAGCGAGCATCTATTTTTGATATAAACCCTATTGAAGTTCCAGAGGTTACATTTAACGTGGGGGTTGAAAAGAAGCAGGTAGGAAATTACCATATTATTGCTGGTGCTTTCCGTTTTGAAGAAAATGCTGACAAGAAAATTGAACAATTACAAGAAGCTGGATTTTCTGCTAAGAAAATAGGGCAAAATAAATACGGATTGCATCAAGTTGTATATGCAAGTATTGTAGATAAAGTAGAGGCTTTATCTACTTTGAGGTCTATTAAAAAATCACATAATCCAAATGCGTGGTTGTTAGTGAAAAAAATGGACTAATAAACTACTGGTGAATTTATTGTAATAATCATTGCTTTATAGGGTGATTAATGTTTTTTAATAAAATGGTGATAAAGTAGTATTTCCTTTTACCTTTGTTGAAAAATTGCGATATGAAGGCAAAACATCCTATAAATTCCCTTACTACGGTTACTGATTTAGTATTGCCAGGTGAAACAAATCCGTTAAATAATTTATTTGGAGGAGAGTTGTTAGCGCGTATGGATCGTGCTGCAAGTATTGCTGCAAGAAGACATTGTAGGCGTATTGTTGTAACTGCATCGGTAAATCATGTTGCTTTCAATAAAGCGGTTCCAACAGGAAGTGTGGTAACTATTGAGGCAAAAGTATCAAGAGCTTTTACCAGTTCAATGGAAGTGTATATTGATGTTTGGATTGAAGATCGAGAATCTGGCTTACGAACTAAAGCCAATGAGGGTATTTATACTTTTGTTGCAGTAGATAGTACTGGATCGCCTATTAAAGTTCCGGGAATTGACCCTCAAACTAAATTAGAAAAAGAGCGGTTTGAAGGAGCCTTACGCCGTAAACAATTGAGTTTAATTTTAGGCGGTAGAATGAAGCCTACGGATGCCTTGGAGTTAAAAGCGTTGTTTTTAGGAGAAGGTTAGGAACAATTTTTTTGCCCGAACGAATATGTTTTCCCAGGTGTAACACAATAATCTAACG
>Ga0209291_1002956_pt1 | contig 13134 bp, 5 predicted proteins | sample GOMGulsemesocosm_FD_184633 | JGI IMG/M metagenome (GOLD analysis project Ga0209291, IMG submission 184633) | Methane-oxidizing microbial communities from mesocosms in the Gulf of Mexico - GOM9B Gulf of Mexico (SPAdes) (version 2) | ecosystem: Environmental > Aquatic > Marine > Cold seeps | place...
CCTTTTGCACTCGGCGTTTCGATAGAATCTCTAAACGGCCCCATATCAGGGCAGAAGTTATAATCCCAAAGGCTTGATAGCGCAGAGCGAATTATTTTACCGTCGTAAAGACGGCCTAGGTTTAGCTGATTACCCCACCATTGCCCCATGACTTGGTCGATATAACAACCTTCACCGATACCAATGGCATCTTTATGGTTTGGGTCAATGTCTTGGGTGAAAAAACCATGTTCGGGATTAAACAATTTTAAAATATTGTTTTCACCCAATTGGTAGATTTCATGGCACATTTTAGCAAACGCTTTATCACCTACGACTTTCGCCATTTCTTCACCAGCGCGTAGCGAGGCGATATAAAGTGAACTTAGTACAGGAATTTTTCCATACCATTCGGCGTCAAGCGTATTATGTTGTTCTCCTTCTGGGATCCCATCAGGCATACCACTTCTGGCATCCACGAGAATAAGATACTGCAATGCCTTTTTTGCTTTTGGCCAAACACGATTCAAGAATGCTGAATCTGGGCTCATTTGATGTTCACGATAGGTTCTTAAAATAACACCTGCTTGACCATCGGTTGCATCTTTTGTCCCGTATTCCCCGCGAAAACGGATAGCGCCATTGTCTTTAAAACCTAAACCATAGTCAGTACGTTCACGTAAATCTCTTTCTAAATCAGGGAATAGACGACCAACTGCTTGGGCATAATGCCAAACGTGTGTACAAGTACCGCCACAACAGCCAACTCCTTCCCATGCCCAAAAACGACCATTATCTAAGCGATATGAGGTATTGGTTTGTAAGGCATTGGTTGGAATAATTGACCTTTCAAGTAGCCAATGGGGAAGTGTGCTGTCATACCAAGTATCTCGCCATAATCGAGTGAGAGAGGTTAGCTCATCAAAAGAATGTGCAATATCTAAAGCGACGCTTTTTGCATCATCATATTTACTGGCGTACCAACGTTTTATGTTTTGGTGTTCTTTTTTAAAAAGTGCTTTTTGATTGGGAAAATACCAAGAGATAATAAAACTGACGGTTTTTGTTTCTCCTGCTTTTAGTTGCAAGTCGCTTTGTAAATGAGCTAACTGATCTTTAACCGTTGCAGTCGTGTTTTTATCTAAACTATGAAGTGCGAACGAACCGTAGTTGGGCATATTTTGCAAAGACTTATTAGCGTCAGGAGAGTTCCCTGACGCTGTTGCAAGAATACCTGTTCCATGTTTGCTGTCGTATTTTGTTGTGTAGAGTGAGGTATCGGCTTGATCTTTATCATTCCCATTAAGTACAGGATTCTCATACCAACCTTCAAGTTTTACTTGCTTGTCTTTGTTGCTTTTGTTGGTAACTGAATATGACATTATCGTTGCAGGATAACTTGAACGGTCGGTGTCAAGCGGGATGAAAGGCGTCATCGCCTCTAGTTTTACTTCTAATTGGCTTTTAGCATCTTTATATAGCACTTCAGCGATAGGTTGTTGGCCAGTAAAGGTAATATCGTCAAAGCCGTTACGGTCTAAAGTTAAGCGCTTTTCTTTACCTTGTTGGTCTTCGAATTTGATAGCAAAGCCTTGCTCAAAATGCCAAGGGCTGGTTTGTGCTGGTGGGTTGATATAGTTGGCACCATTTCGTTCTTTTATTTCGCTGCTACCATGTTCATTAACAAGGGTAGGGTGTTTGTATATTTGAGGTACAACACCTTCGTGGTTTTCATTAAAAATGTCCCACACCCAAAGTTTTCCGTCGCCGCCAATATAAACGGTGCCGCTGCCGATGCCGCCAATAGGCATACCTATATATTGCAGTTGCTGCCAACCTTTATAAGTTGTGGCTTCACCTCTTGCATAAAGCGATTTAACCCAGTCTTTATCGAGTTTCTTATCTAAAGGAATAGGGCTATCACTGGCATCTACTATTTTATTGTTATTATCAAAGGCAAAAGGTCCTGCCATTGTCGGCATAGTAAAAATACCAGAGGTTGTTGCTATACCAGCACTAATGCCTTTTAATAATTGGCGGCGATTAACGCTGGGGGAGCAGCTAGAACTGGTATTACAACATGACGATTTTGCTTTATTGATCTTTTTGGTATCCTTCATTTTTATTACTCTATTTTTTATTTTTATTTTTGTTTTTATATTCTTTTAATTTTTTTGCATGTGCTTTTTTAGCCATAAGTAAACCTTTAAAAGCGGGCTCTGTTGCGAGTTTACTTTCCCAAGTAGCCATTTCATCTTGTTGCTTATTAAAGATTTCAGTTTTGGTTTTATATAGGTTAGACGTTTCAGAAAGATCTTTGTCTAAATTATATAAATGTTTTTTCTGGTTTTTCTTAAATAGAATGGTTTTGTTATCACCGCGGCGAGCAGCCACTATACCTTTATCAAAATTACGCCAAAATAATATTTCATGGGGCTGTTCTTTATTTTTACCGGTAACGTATGGCATTAAATTAACGCCATCGAGTGGACGTTCTTTAGCTATAGGAGCGTCAGTTAAACCAGCGAATGTTGCTAGAATATCAAGTGAGCTAATTGAATTATTATACACTTGACCTGCGGGGACCTTTCCTGGCCAGCGCATGGCGAACGGGACGTGGATACCGCCTTCATAATAGTCACCTTTATGGCCTCTTAGTTCACCATTATCTGAGGCATTTTTACTTTCGGGACCACCGTTATCTGAAAGGAAAAATACTAAGGTATTATCATCAATGCCTAATTCATCTAATGTTGCTAGTACACGACCAACACCATCATCTACCGCGGTTATCATCGCAGCATAGGTTCTACGTTTTCCTTTAGGTATATGTAAATTGCGATCTAAATATTCTTTACTAGCCTGTAACGGCGTGTGTGGAGCGTTGTAAGAAAGATAGAGAAAGAACGGATTGTCTTTTTCTCGTTTAATAAATTCAACGGCTGAATTTGATAGTTCGTCGGTTAAGTATTCATCGGTTTCTATACGTTTATCATTTTCTAACAGCTTAGTGTAATACCAAGACGTCCATATTTTTTTAGGATTTTTTTGGTTTAAGCCCTCGCTAATGTCTTTATAAATTAATTCTTCAGGAAAGTAGCGGTGACCACCGGCAAGAAAACCATAAAAATGATCAAAGCCGCGTTTATTAGGGACAAGTTCTGGGTGTGAGCCCATATGCCACTTGCCAATAATGCTAGAGGTGTAACCAACAGGTTTTAATACTTCAGAAATCATTTGCTCTTCCAAAGGCATGCCTGAAGAAAGGTCAGTTGGGTCCATATGTGGATTACGGTCAAAACCAAACCGGCCTTGATACCGGCCAGTTAATAAGCCCGCTCGGCTTGGGCCACATACAGCATAGCTAACATAGCCATTATTAAACTTGGTGCCTTCGTTTGCTATACGGTCAATATTTGGCGTTCTAATATCTTTGCTACCGTTAAACCCAACATCGGCATAACCTTGGTCGTCGGTTAAAATAATAATGAAATTGGGTTTGTCAGCGGCTAATAGCTGTCCGTTAAATAGTAGTATACTTGCTATCATTAATTGCTTAATTATCTTCATTTTGTCTCCTTTTATCAGCATGTTTTAGGCATGCTCGATAGATTTGTTTAGTTCATCAATCGCTAATAGCCAGTAACTACTATTTTTGAACTTTATTGGTGAAAGCTCACTAAAGTGTATCGTTATCCTACGTGTATTTTTATTCAAAAGCCAGTGTAAATAAAGCGTCCGTGCCAATTGTTATAATGATTAATATATTGTTTACATAACAAAGGGAAAACGTTATCCTTCTATGGGGGTGAAAGTTGCCTATTGATTTTCTGAAGCTAAATTCGTTTGTTTGTATCTAAGATAAGGAACACAAGTGTTTAAATTATTATATTCTCTCGTTTATTTTATAAGTTTATCTATGCTGATTAGTTGTAATTCGGCAAAGGAAGAATTAACAGTCCCTACTGAATTATTAAGTATTGTAAATATAAATAAAGGATGGGCATTTTCACTTATAAATAGTGATTCAACTGAATTCGAATTATCAAACCCCAAATGGCAATCAGTAAATTTACCACATACACCTAAAATTGAACCGCTAGTTGTAACGGAGCAGTGGCAAGGGCTAGCTTGGTATCAAAAAAAACTGGTTGTTGATAAAACTTGGCAGGGTAAAAAGATTTTTATTCGCTTTGAAGGGGCAATGAATCATGCTCAAGTATGGCTTAACGATAAAAAAATTGGCGAACATTTAGGAGGTTATTTACCCTTTACTTTAGATATAAGTGAAATGCTAAGTTTTGAAAATGAAAACCTTCTCAAAATAAAATTAAGTAATCTCTATAATCCTGATATTGGTCCTAAACCACTTAAGAAGCTAGACTTTAATACTTATGGAGGGCTTTATCGAGATGTTAATTTATTGATTAAAAACCCTTTACATATCACAGATGAAATACATACCAATAAAGTGGCAAGTGGTGGCACTTTTGTAACATTTCCACAAATAAGTGAAAAGCAATCAATTGTCGATGTTAAAACACATATCGCCAATCAATACGCTACCAGTAAAGGATTTGTGCTTAAACAAAAGTTATTTTTTGATAATCAATTAGTCACAGAAACTGAAGATAAATTGTTAACCTTATTCGCAGGAGAGAATAAACAATACAGTCAACAACTCGTGGTTGAAAATGCGAAATTATGGAGCCCTAAAACACCTCATTTGTATCAACTGGTAAGTGAAATTTATCTCGGTAAACAACTAATTGATGAAAAGAAAATTCGTATTGGCTTACGTAAATTTGAGTTTAATGATCAACATCAGTTACTAATAAACGGTGAAGTTACTTTTTTACGGGGTGTAAACCGACATCAAGAATACCCTCATGTGGGGTATGCAACATCAGCACAAGCTGATTATCGTGATGCAGTTAAAATTAAATCTGCTGGATTCGATTATGTACGACTTTCTCATTATCCTCATTCAAAAGCATTTATGGATGCTGCCGATGAACTCGGTCTCGTACTTTTAGATGCTATCTTAGGTTGGCAGTACTTCGCTGATACCCCAGAGTTTAAAACGCAAATAGAAAGAACTTGTCGCGATCTTATTCGCCGAGATCGAAACCATGCAAGTGTACTTGCATGGGAGTGCTCGTTAAATGAGTCAAAAATGCCTAATGCCTTTGTTGAGCAGTTAAAACATAGTGTTCATCAAGAAGATCCTACTCGGTTATCCGCCGGTTGGTTACCTGAATATGATATTTATTTGCAAGCACGCCAGCATCGCCAAAAACACTACGAAACACCCACGAAGCCCTACAATGTTTCGGAATACGGTGATTGGGAGTATTACGCACAAAATGCCGGTTTAAACCAAGATACTTGGGCCGACTTAAAGGAAGAAGAACGTACCAGTCGTCAATTATTAAACTCGGGAGAAGCAAGGTTATTGCAACAAGCACGTAACTTGCAAGAAGCTCACAATGATAATTTAACAACACCTGCGTTTGCTGATAGCTATTGGGTAATGTTTGATTATAACCGTGGTTATTCGCCTGATCTTGAAGCGTCAGGCTTAATGAGCATTAATCGTTTACCTAAATACAGTTATTATTTTTTCCAGAGTCAAAGAGATGCTAATGAAAAATCATCTTTGTTTGATTCAGGTCCAATGGTATTTATCGCCAGCGAATGGACTAAAGAATCATCAACTGCTATACGTGTTTTCAGTAATGCAGATTCAGTTGAACTCTGGCTAAACGATACATTAGTTTCTAAAAACACACCGAGCCAAGATAAATATTCTACGCATATCAATCACCCTCCATTTGAATTTGACTTGAAAACATTTAAGCCAGGTCAGTTAGTCGCTAAAGCCTTTATTAAAGGTGAGTTGGTTGCTGAGCACCAAGTAACAACTCCAGAAGTAGCTACAACAATTAAATTAACACTTGATGAGAGCGGAAAAAATCCCATTGCTGGTGTTAATGATGTAGTTTTTGTTTATGCGGAATTATTAGATAAGAAGGGCAACAGTGTTCCAATAAATGGTGAAAAAGTTGAATTTGAAACTCAAGGTGATATTGAAATTCAACATGCTAATTTTTCATTAACCGAGCAAGGGAAGGCTGCCGTACTTGTAAAAATTGGCCAGTCGTTAAAAGGTGCTCAGATAAAAGCAAAGGCTATTGGTTTAAATATTCACAGTGATAGTAAAAGCTTCAATTAGCTTAAAACGAAACTTAATCGGGTTGTTATAGTGTCGGTCTAATGACTAATAATAAAATACTAAGAACAAACAGTAAAATATAGGAATTGTAGATGAATAGGTTGAACGTAAAGTACTATTTGAGTTTGATACTAGTGTTAAGCAGCATCAGCTCAAGTATGGCATCAGAAATACCAGACTGGGAAAACCCTCAGATTATTAGCCGAAACAAAATTGATGGCCATGCTTTTATTCGTCCTTTTGCGAGTGAAAATAATGCATTAAGCAATAGCCCTTCAGAGCGAATTCAATCATTAAATGGCAAGTGGCAGTTTAATTGGGTAGGGCATCCGGATAAACGACCAGCTGATTTCTATAAAACCAATTATGATGTTAGCGAATGGGCTGAGGTAGACGTTCCGGGGAATTGGCAAACCCAAGGCTATGGTCGTCCTATTTATACTAATCATCCCTATCCTTTTGCCAGAGATAAACCTAGGGTGATGACAGAGCCACCAGCAAACTTTACTAATTTTTATGATAGAAACCCAGTCGGTAGTTATAAACGCAAATTTTTCGTTGCCAAAGGATTAAAGAACAAACAAACATTTATTGAATTTCAAGGCGTTAAGTCAGCATTTTATCTGTGGGTTAATGGTGAAAAGGTCGGTTACAGTCAAGGAAGTATGACACCTGCGGAATTCGATATTACTCAATACCTTATCGAAGGTGAAAACGATTTGGCGGTTGAAGTATATCGTTGGTCTGATGGTAGTTATCTTGAAGGCCAAGATATGTGGCGCTTTAGTGGCATATTTAGAAGTGTCAATTTAATAGCTCGTCCAGAAGTATTCTTACAAGATTTTCTTATTACTACTGATCTGAAAAATAACTATCAAGACTCAACACTCAATGTAAATTTTGAATTAGCAGGCATTGCTTCTTCAAAAGCGATTAACTCAAGTCAAATAAAGGTTGATGTGTTTTCACCTAAAGGTAAGTTAATTGCGTCAAAACAAGCTAAGTCATCAAGGAACGGCAGTAAATTTACAGGTAAGGTCGAGTTCGATTTTGAGGGCGTTAGTCTTTGGAGTGCAGAGTCTCCGACACTTTATTCGGTAATGCTTACCGTGAGTAATCAAAAGGGGCAGGCTGTTGAATATATCCCTTGGTCGTTTGGCTTTAAAGAAAGCAAAATCGAAAACAATCAATTTTGGGTTAATGGTAAGTCGATAAAAATTAAAGGGGTTAATCGCCATGAACACCATCCTAGAATGGGGCGTACTCTTGATTTAAAAACTATGGAACTTGATATTAAACTGATGAAACAAGGCAATTTTAACCTTGTTCGTACCAGTCATTATCCGAACGATCATAGATGGTACCAGTTAGCGAATAAATATGGTCTTTATGTACTCGATGATGCTAACCAAGAAAGCCATGGTTATTATAAAACGAAAATTGTCGGTGATGATCCAGACTGGACTATAGCCCATGTTGATCGCGCTGCATCTATGGTGCACACCAACAAAAACTACTCATCCATCGTTATTTGGTCGTTAGGTAATGAAGGTGGCTATGGTCGTAACTTTACCGCGATGCGAGCAGCGGTTTTAGCCATTGATACAACAAGGCCTATTCTTTCTGATACAGATCCCTCTGCTTCTGATTTTGTTGAAAGAAGTTATCGTGCGCTTGAAGGAAAACATATTGTTGATAAGTTTATCGCTGAGTCAGAGAAAGTTAAAAAACCATTCATACAACGTGAATACGCCCATGCTATGGGGAATTCATTAGGTAATTTCCAAGAGCATTGGGACAAAATTTATGCAACTGAGAATTATGTAGGTGGTGCCATTTGGGACTGGGTTGATCAAGGTTTAGCGCGAGTAAAAAATACCGCGATGGTGAGCTATGGTAAAGATCCTACAAAACTCAGCTTAAACCCTAAACGTGAAGTATGGTCTTATGGGGGCGATTTTGGTGATAGTCCAACCGACGCAGAGTTTTTGTTAAATGGTATTGTCTCTTCCGACAGAAATCCTTTTCCAAGTTACTATGAAGCAAAAAAGGTTCAACAAAATGTTTTGTTTGAAAAAACAGACGATCCGTTAACGATTAAAGTCTCTAACCGTTTTGATTTTACTAACCTCAATGCATATGACTATGTGTGGCAGGTTAAAAGTCAAGAAAAAGGCCAATCGAAAGTAATAGCTACAGGAAAGTTAAGTTTGTCGTTAGCGCCAGGGTCGTCAACACTTGTTAAGGTACCTTTTACTTATAATGGCAACGATTCAGCCAATGAGTTGATTTTAGAATTATCAGCTCATACTAAGCAAGATACCGTTTGGGCTAACAAAGGCTTTGATATCGCTTTTGAGCAATTTGTACTTGCTGCGTATCAATATCCTGCCTTAGTCGCTTCAAAAGGCAAGAAGGTTAAGGTTAGTCAAACCGACGATGCTATAAACATAGCCACAAACAATGGCACCTTGAGTATTGACAATATCACGGGTGAGTTAACCAGCTATATAGTTGCAGAGCAGGAATTGTTAATTGAACCACTTGCTCCTTATTTTTGGAAGCCGGTAAACAATAACCAAGCACGAAGTAAGTTTATTGTGCGTATGGCACCTTGGTTAAATGCGGCGGCACATCGTCAAGTGAGCTCGGTAAAAGTAAATCAGCTCAATGAGAATTTAGTTGAAGTGAAAGTAACCGCACGTTTAATCGCTAATCACGCCTTGTATGAGCTTACTTATCGTATTAATGGCGAAGGAAGTATTCAAGTTACAGCTGACTACACACCCGATCCTGAACGTATACAACATAAATTCATGCCTAAATTTGGCATGAAGATGGTGTTAGATCAATCGTTGTCACAAATCGATTGGTATGGTCGTGGGCCCTTCGAAAACTACCCTGATAGAAAAACAGCGGCCAAAATAGGCAATTATCAAAAAACGCTTGATGGTTTTCAAGTGCCTTATGTTTCAGCAACTGATAGTACTAACCGTGGTGATGTCAGAGAAGCTAGCTTTGCTAACAAGAAAGTTAAACTAAGTATTTTAGGCATGCAGCCCTTTAATTTTAGAGCATGGCCATACAATGAGTCTGATTTATATTCTTTCAACACCCTCAAAGTTAAAAACTTGATCACAGATCAGATAAGACGAAAGCATTACTATGATTTACCAGATAGGGGCTATATCAACGTTAATCTAGATTCTGCGATTCATGGTGTTGGTGGCGATGATAGTTGGGGAGGAGAAACCATGAAGAAGTACCATATTCGAGCTGATATTCCTCATCGTTTTAGTTTTGTTTTAAAAGCTGAAGTGAATAATTAACTTTTCTTTGGCATGTGCCCCTTAGTGACAGAGGGGCGCTATCTTTTTTATTTCTACACGTTACTTAAATAATATTTTAACAATAAAGGATTAGATTGTAATGACGTTATTCCCAACATCGACTAAACAACTTATTAATAAGCTTTTATACTTATTTGTTTTAATGATTAGCTTTTCTAGTTTTGCTAGTACCCTTAAACAAGCAGATAGTTACTTTAAGAAACAACAATATGATTTAGCGCTGAATGATTATTTAAGAGCAGCAGAAACAAATGAGGCGAGGGCTTTTTATCAACTGGGCGTTATCTATATTAAAGGTTTAGGCGTTACTAAAGATGAAGTTAAGGCGCTTGTTTGGTTTTCACTTGCTGCGAATCACAATTACGATAATTCGAAAGAAATTGTCAATAAATTATTTGCACATGCTAGCGAAGTCGATAAAGCCAAATTAAATAAACAAGCTGAGGTTGTGAAACATAAATTAAAAAAGAACGCCTTATATCTTGATTACATGCCTGAAATAAACGTGCTTACCCTAAATTCAAAAGTACGTTTTGGTGATGAAGAAGAATTAGATCCTGCTGAATTTTTAAAGGAAAGTGAAAGCTTTGGTATAAGCATGTTTGGTGTTGATTTGAATGCTTCAGCTTCAATTAGCTCTAGTGGCTCTGAAAGTGGCGGTTTAGCGGGTACAGATCAAAATGCAGGAATGTTGAATGTAGAATCAGCAAGTTCATATTACTTGATTGCAGAATATGATATTGCCCCTGATGGCAGCATTCGCAATGTTATTGCGAAGGACTCAACCGGGAACGAAGAGTCTAATCATGCGTTATATGATTTAAGACGTACGAACATTGAAAATCCAACGTTATTGGAAAATCAAGCTCACTTTGCAGGTATATCGTACCGAGGCATTGCTAGTTTTAATAAATATCGTATGAAGAATCGTTTTGCATATTTATATAAAACTGTTCGAAGACAACGAACGGCGCTTCAAGAAAGTGATGCCCCTGTTGATAGATACAAATATGCAATGCTGTTACAAACGTTTCCATGGCTTGCTTACAATAATGAACAAGCAATGGCGGCACTAAAAGAAGCTGCAGAATATGGTTATCCTTTAGCGGAGTATCAATATGGCCTTAAACTTTATCAACAGCAAACGGATCCAAAGCAAGCTATTTTTTGGATTGGCCAAGCAGCTAAAAATGGAGTGAATCAGGCACAGTACCGATTAGGCGGTCTGTTAAAAAATAGTCCTTGGATCATTCAAGATGAGAAAAAAGCCATTTTTTGGTTTGAAGAAGCCGCTAGGCAAGGACATATCATCGCCAAACAAAAGGCTTCAGAAATAAAAATACTTACTGATGACGAACAACTGCAAGATATTGCAGGCGGTGCCCTTAGTTTAGCTGCAATTGATCAGCAACAAAATAAAGACCCACAATACCAATACTTACAAGCGATGGCTCACGCTAAAATGCAAAACAGAGACCTACCTAAAGCGGTTAGGCATATTCGCAGAGCTATTAGCTATGGGAGTAGTCTGAATTGGGATGTTACATCTTGGCAAGCGCAATTAAAAAATTGGACTTCTGGTGGAGAAGTGACTGTTCAAGACTTTTAGAGTAAGTACATAAAATCGTTAATTAATAGATAATGTGGTTGGATCATCGAGCTACATTATCGAGACAATATAAAAAATGTCTAGGGAGAGGTTTATTAAAAAGCCATTTTTGTACTATGTAAAATCATTTTTTATTATATTTTTGATAACACTGTCTTTATCTTCAGCAGCAAATGAAAGATTGGTAAGTGGCGAACAACCGAATATAAAATTTAATGTACTTTTTATTGGTGGCGATGATTTAAGAATGAATATTGGGGCTTATGGCGACAAAATCGCCATAACCCCCAATATTGATGCCTTGGCATCTGAAGGCGTTATTTTCAAAAAAGCTTATGTGCAGTTTGCAAGCTGTAATGCATCTCGCGCTTCTATGTTAACGGGTATGTATCCAGACTCTATTAAGGTATGGAGACTCAATACTCATTTTAGAAACACAGCGCCCGATGTTGTCACCTTGCCTCAACATTTTAAAAATAATGGTTACCATACCGAGTCCATTGGTAAGATTTATCACAATTATGCCAATATTGGTGATGAAAAATCTTGGACGATACCCGCACGTTTAGCCCAAGAGTCACACTTCAGTGACTATGTGCTTGAAGCGAGTATGAGGAAAGAGGATAAAAAAGGCATAGCAGCTGAGTCTGCACAATATAGTGGTGATAAGTATGTTGATGATAAAATTACCACTGATGCGATTAAAACGATTAAAAAGCTGAAAAATAGCAGTAAACCTTTCTTCCTTGCTGTTGGGTTTATGAAACCTCATTCGCCGTATAATGCCCCTAAAAAATTCTGGGATCTTTATCAAAGAGGGAACATGCAAGCAGCTGGGCCGACAGATAAACCAGATAATGTATCAAAGTTGAATTGGTTTAATTTTAAGGAAATTAGAACCCTTTCCGATTTACCTAAAACAGGGCCGTTCACTAAAGAAACAGCTCAAAAGCTCCGTCATGGCTATTATGCAGCTACTAGTTATATGGACGATAATGTTGGTCAGGTCATTAATGCACTGAAAGATAATGGACTTTATGACAATACCATTATTGTTTTTTGGTCTGATCATGGTTATCACTTGGGGGAAAATAGTCATTGGACAAAAGCTACCGTGCGAGAGTTAGATACACGTGTGCCTCTGATTTTTCGCATTCCTGGACAAAAGGCATTCGTTTCAAATGCGTTAATTGAATATATAGATATTTATCCCACGTTAGCCGAACTCGTGAATTTACCATCGACAAAAAATATTGATGGCTTAAGTTTTAACAAAATATTTAATAAGCCTAGCTATAAACACAAACAAGTGGCGTTATCGCAGACTGCTCGCCCTTGGCCTGGCAATAAGCCAATAAAACATATGGGGTATACCATTAGAACGGAATCATATCGCTATACACGTTGGATAAAAATAAATGACAATAAGATGATAGCTGAAGAGTTATACCATACTGAAAATGATCCTTTAGAAAGACGAAATATCATCAAATCTGTGCGTGAAGAAACATTGAATGAATTGCGCATATTACTTGATAAGCAATTATCCAAGCACAATTGAGGATAAATGAAATAATTTCTCACCCTGTACGTTAAAGCTCCTTCTTGAAAAACCTAATTTGTTTTCATGTATTGTTGTTGCCAATACCTTGTTAAGATTTTTAACTATTCCAATTTTAAAATAGTGAACTAAATTTTGACGTTGCAAAAGGTAACGTTTCCACTTGTTGATTTACCAACCCTTTGTACTCTATATTGTTACTTGCTATCTTGTCGCTAATCCTACGTATTTATTGGCTTGTTTATGTTTATCTTAAAGTGGGGATAACGTTTCCATTATTTCTTGTTTTGTCGTTAGTAAATGAGTAATATGAAAAATAATACAAATCACAGATAGATGAATATGAAAAACAATTTGAAATACCTTTTAGCTTTGTTTGCCGTGTATTCACTGAGTATTC
>Ga0209291_1002958_pt1 | contig 13132 bp, 14 predicted proteins | sample GOMGulsemesocosm_FD_184633 | JGI IMG/M metagenome (GOLD analysis project Ga0209291, IMG submission 184633) | Methane-oxidizing microbial communities from mesocosms in the Gulf of Mexico - GOM9B Gulf of Mexico (SPAdes) (version 2) | ecosystem: Environmental > Aquatic > Marine > Cold seeps...
GAAGAAGTGGGTAAACAGTTCGATGTAACGCGTGAGCGTATTCGTCAAATTGAAGCAAAGGCATTACGTAAATTACGTCATCCTAGCCGTAGCGAACAACTACGTAGCTTCTTAGACGAATAATTGAGCAGTTAGTTCTTTTCTTGTCTAAGTTATTGAATATAGCCTAGACATGCAGAAAGTATACTTATATACTTTCTGCATCTTAAGACGTCATAAAGAACGTTCGAGAGATCAGGGCCCTTAGCTCAGTTGGTTAGAGCATCCGACTCATAATCGGCAGGTCCCCAGTTCAAGTCTGGGAGGGCCCACCAAATTTTAGAAGGCGTAGCAGGTTAATACCTACTACGCCTTTTTTCTTATCTGAATTTTGGGTGTAGCTGGCTTTAGACTTAAATTCATTTACTCCTTAAATAATAAAGCATTAATGGCAGACATTTCCGCTGCTAATTAATCAATAGAAAACAGCTGCAGCTAAATTTTTAATTGCAGTTCTGCAACTGTTCTTATTAAGATAATAAGATTTCTACTTTTCTGTAATGACAGCTACAAATTTCCACTCTATACGCTCTGAAGGGGTTTTATTACATATTTGTAAAGTCAGCGCCCGCCATCTGTGAAGCGATGATGACGTTTGATCAGAACGTTCACCCGCGGTAATACATAGATCTGAATTTCTTAATTTAATACTACCGTTAAGCCAGTTGAATAGTTGTAATGGTGCAGCTTGCAAAAAGTTTGAATGCTCTCCACAGTCTCTTGCCATTAGAGACGAACCAGGCAAAGCACGTGTATGAGGTGCGATAGCTGTAACGCATTTATCATATGCAGGTAAATAGATTTGTCCGTTATTTAACACCGACATTGCCTGGTCCTTATACAATCCAGACTTGCAGTTATGCGCGATAAGCGGTAAATCCAGTCTTTCGTACGGACTAAAGCCTATCACATCGATGCAAAAACCATCTGTAGGACGGTCTAAATTGGACTTTAATTTTATATTACCAACGGGGCCAGAGGCTGTTTCTTTCGAGGTGTCGTATTGTGCATAAGCGCTACTTGTCATAAGCACAGCAATTAAAGCTGTTATTACTGTTTTTTTCATAATATCCCTATTAATATATCCAGATTTAAATTATTGGTGTTAATTTTTGCTTTATTTCCATGTTATAGATAAATCCTGTTGTTTCAACTGTCGGTGGGCAATAAGTAAGGTAACGGCAATTAAGTCACCAGATTTTTGTCCTCCAGTATAGAAACACAGACTGACGGCTAACATCATACCCATCCTCAATATAGTTGGCAGGATCCTTGTTATGCTTAATTCTGGAAATTTACCCGACAACATAAATACATACTTGAATCACGATGAAAACAATTTTGTCATTACTTACCTGTGTCTTTTTAGCCAGAGGTCTCATTAGTATTTCAGTTGTTTAATTTACGAGTTCAGACTATATGACTGAACTCGCTGCAGAAATAACATTTATGATTATATCGTCACTAGTCTGTGTGGTGATTGGTAGTTGTTACAGTTTAGACATGTTACAAATATATAAAGAAAAAATCGAAAATAGACATTAAAAACATTATTCAGCATGAATATAAACCACAACGGAGTATCGGTATCACATGGGAAAACGATTCACGGCATTAACAGAGCAACATATTAAGTTCATAGGCAAGCAACACCTCTATTTTGTCGGCACAGCTGCAGATACCGGCAATGTAAATCTTTCACCTAAAGGTGGAGACTCCCTTCGAATCATCGATACAAATACAATAGCTTGGTTGAACCAGACTGGTAGCGGCAATGAGTCCGCCTCTCACGTGCTAATAAATCCACGAATGACAATCTTGTTTTGCGCTTTTGAAGGCTCTCCTTTGATCCTTCGTGCTTACGGTAATGCTCAAGTACTCCACCAAAAAGATCCAGAGTGGGGTAAATACAGCGCATTATTTCCACACAGTGTTGCTGCTCGACAAATATTTATTTTGGACATCAAATTGGTCCAATCATCTTGTGGTATGTCTGTACCTTACTTCAGTTACAATGATGATCGTGATGATTTGGCTGAATGGTCTACTCGCCAAAACAAAGACGGTATTGAAAAATATTGGGTTAAAAAAAATCAGCAAAGTATTGATGGCTTTGAAACTGAAATAGTTGAACGAACTGGGATTGATATTAATGCTTAAAGCGGCCAGCGTGGCGCAATATATCCAAATAATAATAAAAATAATATTCAAGGAAGAAAATTATGTCTACACGAATTACACTGGAGATGTGGCGTGCATTTATCTCTGTGGCAGAGAAAGGTAGTAGTGTCAAAGCAGCTCAAATGCTGAATAAAAGTCAATCCGCCATTTGTCATAGTATAAAAAAAATGGAGTCTATTTTAGGTAACGCTTTATTTACTATTGAAGGTCGACGTTCGGTATTAACGGAACTTGGTTGTAGCTTATTACCTCAAGCACAAAGGCTACAAAATAATGCCTTACAAATAGAAATGCTCGCAAGCAAATTCCAGGGGAATCTTATCAATGAAATCAATATTGCGGTGGACGTGTTGCTGCCACACCCTTTTATTTGTGAAGTTATCGAACGTTTTGATTCAGTCTTTCCCAATGTATCCCTCCGGATCTATGAAACGTCATTATCCGGCGCTAGCGCCCTACTTTCAACAGGCACCGTATCTTTAGCTATCGCGAGTAATTTACCCAAAAATATAATTCTAGAATCGTTAATGGAAGTCGAAATGGTATGCGTATGCTCATCAGAATCACCTTTAGCGACACAGACTGATGTCGAACAAGAAGATTTAAAAGCATACCGACACTTAATCATTCGTGATTCAGGCAATCAAGATTTTGACAGTGGCTGGCTCGGTTCGCATAACCGTTTAACGGTCAGCAGTACACTTATGGCAGAACACAGTATCTTAAAAAACCTCGGCTTTGGTTGGTTACCCGAACATTTAGCCAGACCTCATCTAGACCAAGGTACTCTCGTGACGGTTGAGCTCACCAAAGGCGCAAGCCGCATCGTCAGATTACAGATGGGCATGAATACTGACTTAGCCCATTCAGCTGAAGTAAATACCTTATTTGAACTCTTCAGTGCGCTTAAGGCTGTCGATTTCAAATAATAATTTCACTCAGTTCCGATATGTCAGCTACAGTCGATACTGCTATTCATGGATCCAAGAGGGCGGACTTTTTGAGAAGAAAGCATTTAGCCCGTCTTGTCCTTCTTTTGAAACACGTTTATAGGCAATTCGCTCTGCAGTGTCACGGATCAATTCAGGCTCTATCGCTTTGCCAGATACGTCAAATATCAATTGTTTCGCATCTTTAATCGCTTCTGGCCCATTGTTAAGTAATTTCAATACCAAGCTATCGACAAAGGCGAGCGGATCGTGGGCAATGCTATGAATAAGCCCGATCGATTTAGCCTCCGTAGCATCAAATGTTTCAGCCGTTATAAAATAGCGACGGGCCTGCCTCTGACCTATCGCATTAACCACATACGGGCTAATAACTGATGGGATCAATCCTAGCTTTACTTCACTTAAGCAAAATTTAGCCTCCTCAGAGGCTACCGCAATATCACAACAACAAATTAGGCCTAAAGCGCCGCCAAATGAAGCACCTTGCAATGCTATTAAAGTCGGCATAGGTGCAAAATTCAGGCTATACATAAGCGTTGCGAGTGTTTCTGAATCGCGAATGTTTTCTTCAACAGTATTGTTCACCATCGACTTCATCCAGCATAAATCAGCACCCGCTGAAAAGTGCTTGCCTTTGCTGGATAAAATAATGGCCTTGGCATGTTCGTCACTGGCTCGACGAATACTTTGGAGTAACTGGTTGATGACAGTACTATCAAATGCATTGTGTACTTCTATCCTATCTAAGATAATGTGTGCACACTGCTTTTCATCTAATTTATAAATAACACTCATTGAAAACACGTCCTTGTTAATGGTATTTAGTATTGAATCTTATACCGCGTTAAGATCCTGTTGCCTTTTAAATTTACTCAGCTGTGCAGTGGCAATTAATTTTTTTTCACCATCACTTCCGATTTTAAATGCTTTGCAGTCACTGAATAACATATTGCGGCCATTCCGAATTATCGATGCTTCAAACTCAACCCACGCGCCACGATTGGTCGCCGATAATACATTGCATGAAAAACTGTTCGTAATGGCATATTCGCCATCTTGTAACACCGCGATAGTGGCAAACATACTGGTCACATCTAGCATCGAATAAATCACCCCCCCGTGTAAGGTGTGGCTAAGATTATCCACATTATCAGTTACTTTTAGACGTGTTTTACAATACCCTGGTATTTGTTCTATAATTTCAATACCACAAAATTGTTGATATGCATGCTGCAACAACTCATCGGTGAGTTGCGATGCATAGTCCGATAAATTCCTGCTAGGTAGATCTGTTACTAATTGAACCATATTAAAAATATCCTTTTAGTCATTCTGCAATACTGCTTTTCCAATGATGTTATTCATTACTTCTGTCGTTCCGCCACCGAGGGCCAGAATTTTGCTATCTCGAAATGAACGTTCTGCCACGGAACCTATTTCACACCCTCTGGCACCCAAAATCTGTACCGCCTGAGTTGAAATATATTCTAACGAAGATACCGCCACATTTTTTGCGATGCAGGTTTCAGCATCACTTAACGTCTCTTGCTGTAGCGCTTGGATGCACTGTTTGGTATAAGATCGTGATACCGTATCTCGGGTTTTCATTTCCGCCAAACGGTGCAAAATGGACTGTTTTTTATATAATGGCTGGCCATTAATTTGACGAGACTTACTGTATTTAACGCTGTGCTGAATAAGCTCTGCGGATTCAGCATTCGCCATCACGGCAAGGTTTATACGTTCGCGTTTCAACATCCCCCGCAGGGTATCTAGGCTGGTATTTTTATCTGCGATTAATGTGGCCCGCACTTGGTTAAAGGTAACGGATGAGACATCAAGACAGTGCCAGCCTAAACTGGGTATTATCTGCCGTTCCACCTGGCCAATAGCAGCCTCGACCAGAAACAGGCCAAATGAATATTCATGGTCAGAGTGCGCTTTATATTTCGCTAACGTTATAAAGTAATCCGCCCGCATGCCACCACAGATGTAGCGTTTATGACCTGAAATCAAGAATTTTCCCGTCTCTCGCTGTAATTGTGCCACCGTCTCTATGGCTCCCACGTCAGAACCAGCTTGAGGTTCGGTAATCGCTAGGGAAATAAATTTTTCCCCCGCTAAAACGTCTTTAATCACCTCATTAAACCGTCCCTTATTATGTTGATGTAATGCACTCAGACTGACAAGGTGCGACCCCAGACCCATTGCGAGCCCTTGACTACCGTATTTGGTCACGGTTTCCACCAGTCGCGCAGCACGTTCGACATCATTAAACATCGTGTCTAAATCATCATGCCCTAAGTTTAAAATACGGTCCTGTGCGGCACGTTGATGTAGACTACAGGGATAAGCTTTTTGCGCCTCCCATTGTCTAATGGATAACTCAATATGATCCCGAGCGAACATCGTCAAAGCATGCTCAAATAGCGATTTTGTCATCATTCCCCCTAAAAAGCGGTCGTTTCAGCAAGACTGTAAAATTCTGCCATCACCTTTTTTAACTGGTCAGCATTCTCCACGGCATCATCTTGAAAATAAAATAGATCGGTCAATTCTTCCATCACATTTAACATCTTCTGAGAGCGCACTGAAACACGTGATTCATAACGCTTTAACGCCAGTGCTATATCATCAAAACAATTACCATTGATCGCTTGCGCCAGCATAAAACAGTTTTCTAATCCTAGCGTTAGGCCATAGCCTAAAGTAGGTAACATACCGTGGATACTATCCCCCAGTAATACGCAACGTCCTTTGTACCAGGGCTTCTCTGGGTTCATAGCTTTAAGTGGGTTAGTCAGCATGTCTTTTTCTTGGGTACGCGACACCATCTCCAGTAATTCAGTCGGCAATCCGGCTAATCTCGTCACTAACTCTTCTTTATTCAATGCCTTATCATTTAAGTCATGCTTATAGGCAATAAACCAATAGCGATAATTTGTGTCATTATTGAGTGGGTATGTCACTAACCTCGCATTCTTATGCGCATAAATTTGGCAGGCATCTGCTTCTAAATTGGCACTGTGAAACTGCAGTACACCACGTGAGGCCATTACGCCGGTATAATATGGTTGCTGATGGGTCACAAACTCTCTTACTTTCGAAGATATACCATCGGCACCAATGACCAGATCAAATTCTTCTAATTCACTGTGATTGATTTCAATCACCGCTTTATCATCTCGATTAATCACATGGGTGCAAGCCGCACCGTAATGGATCACGTCATCCCCCAACGCCTCTCTTAACAATTGGAATAACTGCTGACGCTCGAACATAATCGCAGGTGCAGGGAAGTCTAGACCGGGCATATTGACCGACTGACGATGCACTTCCTGACCGCGTTGATTATTGGTTACTAAATACTTTATCGCCTGTCCTTGTGCCATGAAATGTCCGCTGTTCATAATGAACTTCAGTATTTGTACACCTTGGGGCCAAACATAAATACCGGTACCAGAATCTCGAGGTTCAATAGAACGCTCAAATACTTCAACATCATGACCGAACTTTTTGAGTAATAACGCACTGACCAGCCCATTCAGTCCCGCCCCTATAATTCCAATTTTCATTTATGCAGCTACCTTGTATTTTATCGATTCTGTTTTCATATTGAACTTGCGCTGTAACATACACAAACTAGTCAACTCCATAAGCATAGGATCAAGCAATGCTTGCCTTTGCGGCGACATAGTCGGTAATTCAGCAAGCAAGGCTCTGACTTTAGCCGCATTAAAGAACGGTATACGATCAAGGTCTGATGAATTCAACGTATCATTAACAAGCTCAAAAAGAGGGCCTTTTTGCAGCAATGTTGAAGGTGGTGCTCTGAAATAATGTTTTTTTCGCGTGTATAATTCATGAGGTAAATATTTTTTCATTGCTTCTCGGAAAACATATTTTTCAGTATTACCACGGATTTTCAGGTGCACTGGTAACTTCGCAGCTAGCTCCATAACATGATGGTCCAACAAGGGGATACGGCCTTCAATGCTGTGGGCCATTTCCATCCGGTCTCCCAGAGTCGTTAAGACAAAATTAGGCAGGAATGATTTAGCCCATAAATACATTGAGCGATGAACGGGATCGATAGACTCTAGTTTGCGATGGTCCAATTGATTGAAGAATAATCGGTACGGTTCAACCTGTCCAAATTTCTCAATTTGTGAATCTGAATAAACGCCTTGCAGTTCTTTAAACCAGCCCGCTTGATTATCAAGCCAAGATACACCGTGGCCGAGTTGTTCCGTCAGCCACTCAATATCTTTAGGAAGACCCTGATTCGTATAGCCAGTGTTATTATTTTTGATCTTCGCTAACATAGTTTCAATGACTGCAGGATCTTGATTTTGTGAATTAAATAATGCCATATCACGTTTGAAATGAGGGTAACCACCAAATACTTCATCGGCACCTTCCCCCGTTAACACGACTTTATTTCCAGACTTTTCGACGATACCACTTAAAATATATTTAGCTACACCGTGCGCGTTAAAGAAAGGCGTTTCGTTATGCCAGACGGCTTTTTCGAAATTATCTGCGAGGTCCTTTTGGGTCACGTTAATAGTATGAAATTTTGCACCATGTGTTTCTGCGGCTAACCGAGCAAAACGATTTTCATCGTAATCTTCCATCTCACCAAACGATAAGTTAAACGCATCTAATGGCCGCCCGGATAACTGCGTTGCCATGCCTAATATCGCAGACGAATCAACACCACCACTTAGGTATACACCAACGGGAACATCCGATCTAAGGCGTAATTTTACCGCGGTTTCAATCGAGTCATGCACCTGTTTTATGTAATCTTTATCTGACACGTTTAATGCATTCAAAGTCTCTGCATCTTTATAATCAATATCCCAATAACAAGCGTCTGTCGCTCCTGATGGCGTGACCGTCATCATATGACCCGCGGCTACTGATTTGATATCTTTAAACAATGTATGATTACTTAAATAAAAAGCACGAGAGTTATAAGAAGATTCATCCCAAACCGCTTCAACACCAGCACCTATGATGGCTTTTATTTCTGAAGCAAAATAATATCGACCTTGATATTCACTAAAAAAGAGTGGTTTAACACCCGCTCTATCACGCATTGCAACTACCGTATTTTGACGCTGATCAAAAATAACTAATGAGAATTCACCACGTAATTGGTGCAGTCCTTTGGTGCCATATAAGCTATATAGATGTAACGCAATCTCACTGTCTGATGCGGATTTAAATTGACAACCTTGCAATTTAAGCTCGTCACGAATACGTTCAAAATCGTAAAACTCGCCATTCACAACAATATGAATAGAATTATCGGTGTTGTGTATCGGCTGAAGTCCATTATCTAAACCAATAATACTTAACCTTGCATGACCCATAATCATCCGATTGTCTTCAGATTCCCATACGCTGCTCTCATCTGGGCCACGGTGCTTTATCTCATTTATACCGCGTTTAACTTGATCAGCACTCACCTGCTCGGCTGCATTTGAACTATATACTGTTAAAAAACCACACATGATCTATTCCTTTAAATTTAAAATATAACTATTTACCGGTTAACAAATAGTTAAATTATGTCCATATTTTTCATTGTTTACATATACTGAAATTTATTTATTAGGCTGCCTTACGTTTTAACATTGGGCATCTTTGATAGACCCTTTTATGATCCGTTATCCCGATAAATCTAAATTTTGACTGGCTTTTAATATTTTCAAGTTGACCAACATCTCGGGTTTGATACATATAATCAATATAAGTATCGTAATTAATTTCATGACGTTCACTGAGGCGTTTCTTATTATGCTTAGTATTGATTCCGAGACGATAATTCTGATTGATAGTACCCGAGAAAAATTCACCAACAGCGCCAGAGCCATAACTAAAAAATCCAATTTTTTGGCCTGAAACATCCTGTTCGGCATTGTCTAAAAGAGATAATAATCCGATATACAAACTGGCTGTATAGGTATTGCCGATCACTCTTCCGTAAGTTTGTGTAATTGCATATGACTCTTCTGTTTTATCTTTCATTTCATCGACAAAGCTCTCTTTTAGATGTCGATAAGCTTTATTCGCCATTTTTGTAAATGGCTGATGAAAGCATAACCAATCAAATTCGGCTAAACTTTTCCCGCCTTTGTAGATGTAATTAAGATAACTTTCATTCATTATATTTAAGTAGGCATCTTTTGATAATTCACCATCAACCAATGCATGCTTAAAATCGTTTGGACGCCAAAAATCCATAATGTCAGTACTATAAAAGCCGCGTTCAGGATCAATCTCCACTATGTCTGGGTTTACTGATATCAACATCGCGATAGCGCCCGCCCCTTGAGTACACTCACCCGGCGAATTTTGTTTATAACGCGCGATATCACTGGCAACCAATAATATCGACTCTTCTGGACGCGCCTTCGCAAGATCACAAGCCATTTGCAAACCTGCGGTTCCTGCGTAACAGGCCTGCTTTATTTCAAATGCTCGGCAGTTAGACTGCATATCAATAAGTCCCATTAAATAGGCGGCGCCAGATTTAGATTGATCAACACTAGACTCGGTAGCAAAAATCAATGTTGATATAGACTGAGCTTCTTTGCTCGTTAACGAATCAAGTACTGATTGTGCGGCATTAGCAGCTAATGTAATCACATCTTCATCTGGAGATGGAACCGCCATTTTAGACTGACCAATACCCAATATATATTTTCCAGGCGCTATATCATGATGTTCAGCTAATGAATTTAAAGTGAGGTACGAATCAGGTATATATAACTCTAATTTATGTATTCCGACTACGGTAGTATTTTCCATCTCTCAATCTCCTATTAATTGGTGGTTAGTGTTTTATCAACATTAAATTTAAACGCTACAATTTTATATTGAAAGAATTCACTAAATAATAGAAATAAATTCATCCTTATAAATTTAAGATGTTGTATATAAATACATTTCATCCAAAACGGTCAGCGATAATATTCCCCCTACCGGTCTGTTCAGCACTAGACTTTTCACGTTATAACTAGTTACTACCTGTTTTTTTCAATATATATATGTAAATAAACCCATTAATATTTATTTCACCACATATTTTTTTGAATTAATTACCTAAAACATAAGGGAATGTTATGACAAAAGTACTCGTTATTTATTACTCAAGTTATGGCCATATAGAGCTGATGGCAAATTCGATAGCGGAAGGGGCTATCTCTATTTCGGGGGTAGATGTAGACATAAAGCGTGTAGCCGAATTAATGCCTGATGATGTAGCAAAACAAGCCGGGATCAAATTAGAGCAGCAGGCTCCTTATGCAAAACCTGAAGACTTGGCAAACTATGATGCGATCATCTTCGGCACACCCACACGATTCGGCAATATGGCGGCTCAAATGAGAAACTTCCTGGATCAAACTGGCGGGCTATGGTCTGAAGGTAAACTGATCGGGAAAATTGGCAGTGTATTTACCTCAACGGGTACTGGCGGTGGTAATGAAACCACTATTCAATCTTTTCATACCACCTTATTCCATCACGGCATGGTCGTCGTCGGTCTGCCATATTCAGCACCGGATTTAGGTGATATATCTGAAGTCAAAGGGGGATCGCCGTTAGGATCCGCATGTATTGCTGGGCCTGATGGTTCTAGACAACCGTCCGACAAAGAAATGGCATTGGCCTTCTTTCAGGGCCAGCATGTCGCTAAGCTAGCTCGTAAGTTAAGTGAATAAAAAGATTAATCTTATAAAAAACGAACATTAATAATGTTGTAAATATCCTTGAGGAAACTAACTCATGTCATCTTTTGACAATAACAAAAAAGCTCACCTATTAATGGTGACATGGTCAATACTCATTGCAAGTTCATTTCCTGCTGCGTCACTGATTGTCGGTAAAATTGATACTACAAGCATAACGGCTTTAAGGTTTATCATTAGTAGTTGTTTGTTTTTTATATTTATATCTTTTAAATTCAAAATTAAATTACCAAAAATAAAAGATTTCATATGCTACTCGACATTATCAGCTTGTTTAGTTTTTTATTTTTGGTCTCTATTTAAAGCATTAGAGACAACTACACCATTACATACCGGAATATTGTTCACCTCGGTGCCATTATTTACGGCATTAATATCAAATCAGATTTTTAAAGTTAAAATATCCAAACATATCAAAACTGCTCTGCTTCTTGGTGCTGTTGGTGCGATATGGGCCGTTTTAAAAGGAGATATCGAGTTACTGTCTTCCTTTTCTTTTAATTCTGGCGATCAGACTTTTATATTTGGTTGTATAACCTTCGCATTTTATGGACCTTTTGTTAATTTTTCCAAGAAAAAAGGCATGTTAACGGCATCTTCTGCTGTAATTACATTTTGGATAATGCTGATTGGTAGTATTGCATTGATAGCGATAGCACTAATTGAACAAAAAGGAGAACTACAATGGGGCATACTTAACTATAAAGATTACTTGACTCTATTATACCTTTCAATCTTTACAACTATTATTACTTTTTGGCAAATACAATATTGCACACAGATACTCGACGCGACTATTGTCATGTCTTACAGTTACTTAATACCAAGTATGGTATTGCTAATCGATATTTTCATATATGGTAATTCTGCGCCTCCATCTGTATTCTTAGGCATAATGTTTACTTTCGTAGCATTAATATTAATTAATAATGAATTTAAAATCCCGCTCTCTTTTAGTAACTAAAAATGAACGGTCTTGATGCAGATCTATTTACTCAGTATTTTCACGGAGTTAGGCACTAAATGCAGAGTCTGAACATTCGTCAATTTATATCAACAAATTATCCTGTTAATATTATCACTCATTACTAGCGATTTTTCGCAATATTCAAACGCTGTTGTTCGCTTTATAGTATTAAATAATTCAACAACACGAGTGAAAAATATGCCTAAAATTAAAATTGAATTTTATCATGATGCCGTATGTGGTTGGTGTTACATATTAAGTCCACGTCTTAGAAAGTTATTAAACAATAAAAACATAGAAATTCAGCAACGTTGCTTCGTATTACAACGAAACAATGAAGAAATGGTGCAGCGATTTGGATCTTTAGCGTCTGCTAAGTCAGAAATCTTAAATCATTGGGAATCATGTAAATCTCATGCTGATGATCCCGCGAGCATCAATGTAGAAGGAATGCGAGCTACGCCATTTTCTTATCCAACGGGTTACCTGGCAGCATTAGGGGCGAAAACCGCAGAGCTAATGGGTGATAGCAACACACACTGGGATTACTTCGATGAAGTACAGCGCCAACATTTAAAGCTGAATACGAATATTGGTGATACCGAGGTGATCATAGAAACAGCCAAAATAATAGGCCTGGATCCGGTTGTGTTTGCCAATACCTTATTTAGTGAAAAAATTAAACAAGCGGTAGAAAAAGATATACGCCAAGCGAATATATTGAATATCAAAACGATTCCAACCATAGTAATTAACGGTGAAAAAGTGATTTCACAAGCATTGACGAATCAACAATTAGACACGTTATTTAGTCAATAACAGCACTTGAACAGAACTCTTTTATTTAAGTCATAACTCATCATGTGGTTTTTAATTAATAGTGATTAAATGATCTTATTTCGAATATGGGTCATATATGTCCTATTTTTAATAGCAGACAAAATAAAAGAGCTCGAAAGCCCTTTTTATCGTCTACTGTGGATTAATAATGTTAAAACGGTGTCCTTATTAACAATATGAATACTGCTTCGCTATTTTAAATTCATGCAGTTTGCATAATAGGTCACTGTTGCTGGCCAATCACTGAAAACACCAATTACACCGACATCTTGTGCTAATACATCAAGCATATTCATCGCGTCGCCATCATTATTGATACCTTCGCTGACACTTTGATAATACCAACCTCCGCCTTGTTCCAGTGGTCCTGAACGTTCTAGTGTCCATGCTAT
>Ga0209291_1002960_pt1 | contig 13120 bp, 18 predicted proteins | sample GOMGulsemesocosm_FD_184633 | JGI IMG/M metagenome (GOLD analysis project Ga0209291, IMG submission 184633) | Methane-oxidizing microbial communities from mesocosms in the Gulf of Mexico - GOM9B Gulf of Mexico (SPAdes) (version 2) | ecosystem: Environmental > Aquatic > Marine > Cold seeps...
GGGGCTGTTGTAAGGGGCTGTTCATTTCTAGATAAACTAAAGTGATTGAAAAATTTGGCCTCACAGCTTGAAACCCTTACCAGCCAACAAACGTACTGCATTATATAACAAACTATCAATAAGTACATTTACAATAGAATCTGGACGAAAACGTTCATTCTGACTCATTATTTAACTATTAACGTTCGAAATACGTTTAGAACTAGATCGAAACTGTTCAGTTTAAACCGTATTCAAATAACGTTTAAAAGCGGTTTAAAGCCTATTTAAACTTAATTTAATAGAAAATACGTTAGGATTTAGACGCTCGTACGTGAAATCTGGATAAATATCAGGGTCAACACACGCAAGAATTAAAATTAAGCCCTAGGTAGATTCTAATAAAATGACAGTATTAACAGATTTGCCTAATTCAATTGTTATCAACAGATCTTTATACGCTAACTTGACTAAACCATCACTCAAAGTAAATTCACCAAGGCTATGTATGTAACTCATTAAATTGGTCATGCTATCAAGAGCTACACCAGATTTTAACGCGGTAAACATTACAGCTTCATTAATCACAACGGCACTATTGAATAAGCCAGCGCCTTTAACAAAGGCCGCATCAATAATTGGATTAGACAAATTCCCTAGTGTTATTACGTTACTAGCATCGACATTTATTTTTGTTGTAACCTTAGCGGCCACATTAATTACTTGCTGCTTAACATACGAATTGCTTTTACTAATTCCTTTATTGAAATTTGGAATTGCAATTTTGCGTAAATCACTATTGAGTTCGATTAACGATTTTCCTATAGCAACATCTGAACCTAACCATCCTTTACCTGGATTATAATCCCAACCAATATCAATGCCTGGTAACTTCGTAATAAATTCTCCAGTCTTTTCATCAATATTTTCAATTGGCGTTAAGTATTTACTTAATGATTCAGAATTTGTGATCTTTAATCCCATACGTTTAATGTCACGTTCGTTAACTGACATAACCTTGCATCGGCAACCCCAGCCATTTGGTGGATAATGTGTGGTCCAAAACGGATGATCAATTGGTAATACAATATAATGCCATTTATTGTGTAAAGCCCTTACACGCTCATCGCCAGCCGTTAAATAGAGTAAAAACGGCCTAGTTTTGGCGGTTCTTAGCTGTTGTTGCCAACGGCCGGCTGCCCTCGCCGTGTTTTTGTTGTTTTGGTATATAGTTTGAGTTCGCCACCCTCTTTTCCCATTATATGACCAGCCATGAGTTGCTACGGTTTTATCAAATCGCTTTCTAAAATCAGTGATTGTTTCACCGTTTTCTATGCTGTGCGTAACAGCGCTATATAAGTCTTGAAGCAATTGAAGCTTTGTCGCACCCGCAACAGTAAAGGCTTTAGAGTGAATTAACCCTCGCAGCTCATCGAATGATTTAGTCGGTAGAAGTGACTTATTTTTGAATGTAGCAATGGCTTCCTTAAATTGAACAAGGTCACCATATTTAGGAGTGAAATCAGGCATTTTATCTGCCTAACATGTCTTTTAGATCAACTTTTTCAGCACGTCGTTCGTTACCAGAGCTACTGCCAAAAAAGAAATTGATTACCGTGGCAATAACAGTACCAAGAATGAAGCCTAGTATGGTATCAGCGAATCTAGTTGATGCTTCTGGTATAGTCATAAACGTAATGCAGGTTATATAAATAACAGCAAACAATGACCAAAAACCAGCAAAATAATAGACGAAACGTTTAGAAAAAATATCATCTTGTTGCAAAGCAACTTGCTGCATTGTTCTTGCCGATTGAGTGTTCTTATACGCTAACTCTTCAAGATCCTTCGATTGCTGCATAAAGGCCATTTTTAACTCATGAGCTAATTCTTTATTACGTTCAATAGCGGCTAATGCTTCACCTGGTGAATCTGTATTTGTGTATAATTGCGCAATATCACTAATTTTGCCAGCGACTTCAGCACCATTATCACCACCTAACCAGCCACCGATTTTTTTATCAAGACCAGTCAGTTTAGCCAAACCTAATGCAATAGTAATTGGGTCCATTATTTTCTCCTGGTTATATATTTATTCATCTTCTTCAGTAGATGTTGTTGATATAGATAAAGGGAATTTCCCTAGTACCGTGAGGGATGCAATGACACCAAGTTTGAACGCTCTAATATCAGATTCAGAATCTAAGTTAACTTCTCCAATTTGAACTGTCGCTTCTGCTGGCATTTGTAGAATGGTGTTTAACTGATCTGTTCTTGCGTTAAACCATTCCTCAACCTGCATAATTACATTAGCTGCATCATCATCAATGTTGCCTGATGTTACACGTGAAAAATTTATGTCATCAATCATGTAACACCCCTATTTTTTAACTAAAATCAAACCATCAATTTTCTTAAATTGACGGACTAGAACACTCGCTTTTGGAAACATTGGATCACACCAATTTTGTCGGTCGTGTAAATTGGGGAAATATTTTTTTGCGTCCCGTTTACCGAAATCCTTTTGAATACTCTTCACTTCCTTAGGTGCATAAATTGCTTTAGATCTTGGACGCCAAATTTGATTAATTATGTCTGGTCTTTTTTCTTCTGAAAACCATTCACCTTTTATATGATCATCTAGATAAACAGCTAATTGAGTTTTACCCTCACCAGCAGAAATGCGTTGTATTGATACTTTATGGTCTCCCAATTTGAATTCTATGCAAGGCATCCAAGATGCTAAAATCTCTTCTATCTCAACCCATTGGGATTTATCGATGCTCATCACGTCACCTAAAGCTTTGCTATATCTAAGGAAATGGCGTTTTCTTTACCATCAGAATCAGTTTCGTAAAACCGAATAAAGCGGTCTGAGTCAACCACACCAACAGAGTCAGCAATAATGTTCATAGCCTTTTGCCACAGACCGGAATCATCATCTATTTCATAGCGGCGTAAACCTAAAATACGTTGTGGGTTAACCATTCCAGTTTTGTCGGTATTAAACACATTATTAACAATGGTTCTGATATTCTGATTGCCCTTTTTGGTCCACTCATCTAGTAGTTGATCAATAATTTCTTTTGCTACGATAAGCTCAGGTCCAAGTTCAATTCTTTCTTGATTTTGCATAGTGACTTTGAGTTTGTGGTCAAACGAACGAAGTGTAATGTTTCCCTTTTTACCGCCAAAATGAACGTCATGGCTTTGTGCTAACAGTTCAATAAAACCATCGACCTCTGCCATTTGAGCCGCTTTAAATACAGCCAACGCCTTTTGTTGTTCCTTAGCTAATTGAACGGCTTTTGTTACAAATTCATCCCGAATAATTTCATGTTGTTTCACATTACAAATTAAGACCAAATTGCCCTTTCCATCTTTTAAATAACCGTTAGGTATTTCATTGCTCATTGTTTCTCTCCAATATCAATTTAAGGATTATGTATTTGCTTCTTCGTTCATTTCTGACATGAATTCAAGCTCTAATGTCGCTTTCATCACATCAACTAATGCACCCTGAGACATGCCAGGAAACGCCGACTCAATATCTTGTTTTAGGGACTCTAACGAGTCGGCGTTCTTGGCAAATTGCCACATTTTTTCAACTTCAATCGACATTGCTTCATCAAATATGTCGAACTGAGCAGTATCATCAACAGCGCTGAAGTCAGTCTTAGCTGGTGTTGCAATTCCTTTTCCTTCATCAACAACATCAAGAATTTTCTCACCTTCCTTCGGTGTTGGTACACCCAATTCTTTGTACGCCCACATTTGAGAAACAGGCACTAGTTTTGCTGTTTCACGTACTCTATTAACCGTATCGGTATTAATTTCACGCTTGTCTTTAAAGATGTATTTTGGAGGTTTTCCGCCTGCGAAATTGACATTGTGAATGATGGAAAGAATTTGATTTCTAGCAGAGGCCACCAACGCGCGATCGGCCCGTTGATTTTCGCCAGCACGCTTTGCATGGGTTTCACTAGCCGCACGTGCCCCGCCGTTCTTCTGCTCTGTAGCTAACGTTTGGCTTGTTAGCGCCTTGCTCATTTCGCTATTACATAAGTTGATCAACTGAAGCGGAACAGGTTCACCTGATAGCTTACTTTCAATAATGTCGATGCTGGTATCATCAGGAATAGCCGCAATTCCATCACGCACCAAATTGGCCAATCCATCGAGTAACTTACTAATATCAGCGTCTTCAGTACCTACAGGATATTTCCCCACTGGAAACGGGACACCAAAACGTTCACACAACTGTACAAAGAATTTGAAGCCGCCATGTTTAAACGTCCAAGACCAGAAACAACTGCTTAATAAGGCTAATCCATAAGGATTTTCAGCCGATGGCATATGGCGAACACACGTCCATCGATTAGCTTCTGTTAATTCGCCTTGGGGATTTTCTTTAGTTTTAACAAGCAAGTTATGACTATGGTCAAATGCAAAACGACTGCCTTTCCATGTTTCAACAGTACTCGGCAGCCAATACCCATCAACCTTTTCGAAAGCCCCTAAATGCAGCGCGCTAAAGCCAAATAAAATGGCGCTATAACTGTGCCAATCAAGGTCTGTCCATTCAGTATTTGGAGCAGGTTTTGTGTCAAAAAAGCGCTTAGCCAGCTCAAAACTTTCAATTGATTGTGGGTCATCATCACCAGGTACTAATTCAGCATTAAACGAAAACAATCCAGCACGTAAACTACGCAGCTCACCAATCACATGAGGGTCACGCACGATTTCTTCATAAATAGCCGTCGTTCTGCCTGACTTTCTCAGAACGGGATCAGGGTTAGGTAATTCACTAATAGATGCCCACACGCTAGGATCTGTCGCGTTTTGACTAAACAGTTTTCTTAGTTTGGCAACTGCCTTAGAATTAATATGTGGCTTAAACATGGTATCCCTCAATTTTTTTACTAACACGGCGACTATTAATTTTTGGCATACCGCCTTGGCCCGTACTCGAAATCATCCACAAAATGGCCAAACAACAACTGAGTTCATAGTGATGACCTGTTTGTTTATCCGGCCATGTTTCTAGTTCATCCATCATCATGCGACATCGTGAATGGAATAGTATTTGTGCTGGTGAATTAGTGACAAATGGCTCTAATGCGCCAATACGTTCTTCAGCACTCGTAATTGCAGTAACGCCACGCAAAGGCAATGCAATGCCCTGGTCTAATCCTCTTTTGATGAAATCATGACGCATATAATCAAACGCGTTATTGTTCTCAAACCCCCACAGAACACAGCCATACTCTTTTTGTGCCCAAATTAAATCATTCATCAATTTACTTGCACCGCGCACTTTTCGGCTTTCATATTCCAAATGCAACTGATGTGAGGTTTTGTTATATAACCCAACGAGCAAACCACTTGGATCCGCTTTTTTTGTTTTCCCCATCGACGGGTCACATGCACCATAAGCTTTCCAATCACTTAACCGATTAACCCAAAATTCAAATTGATAAAAAATTGATTCTTCATCAGACTTAGCAATGCCCTGCATTTCACGGTTAAATTCACGTTTGTTGGCGGCCCACATACACATCAAATCATATAAATCACGGACACTAGACCAGCTAGTTTTTGCGCTTTTACTCATTTGGCGTTTATGTTTAATCCAAAACTTATGGCTTGGTTTATCTTGCGTAGACACCGCGTTTCCTTTAGCGGCCTGTCGTTTCTCAAACGCTTTATCTTCATTAAGCATTAAGTCACGACATTCTTCCCAACGGTCCATGTGTTCGGGGAATTGCGTAATAGCTTTGAACTTATGAACAACGTGTCCAGGCGCAGATTCAGCGCGGCTAATTGGGTCGTCATTGTCTAGCACCGTATTCACGCCCAAAAACTTAACTGTGCCATCAGGTGGCCCTAAATACTGAACCGCCGCTTCCATAAAGCGCCAGCGGCTATCACGCTCAGTTGGAGATTTAGCTTCTTTATCCGTTAAAATATCATCAGACAGCAACAACTTTGGACGACTTGCGCCATGGAATGCACCACGAACATGCTGGTCAGCACCACGACTCTCGAACCGTACACCTTGTGGTGTCACAAATTCGCCAATTTTCCACACAGAGCTACCACAACAAATTTCAGGAAAATCTAACGACAGGTTATTATTGTTGAGCAACTCAGTTTTAACGACCTCTAAGGTCTTGGCAGGCATCTTGGCTTCAGCGCCAAAAAGAATAACGTAATCAATGAAAATACTTGGCTTGTCTAACCCCAGCTCTTTTCGAATGTCTTCATCTTGCAATAACGCCAAAGCGGCAATAAACAAAGGCGCAATCTTAACGGCCAATGTTGATTTACCCTCGCCACGAGGGGCCGCAAACCAATTCTTCCAGCCATTTCTTAAAGCGATAGCATTAGGGAACCACTTCATAAAATAATCTTGAAAGTCAGATGGTTTTTGACCTTCATCAAGCCACATGTGGTGAGGGAAGTAGGTGTAAACAAAAAACGCAAAGTCACCATTAAGCACCTGTTTTCTACGCGCCGTAATAGCTTCAGGGCTAGGGTCAATATCACGAGACTTAGCTTCTATATCACGGCGCAATGCACCGGCAATTTGTTCTATTTCTTTTAAGAAATCTCTCGAACTCATATCAGCCATTAGTCATCCAACTCTTGATCTAAACGTGGAGCAAATGCCGTTAATATCTCAACAAATTGCGAAGTAAAATCAGGGTGCTGTGTCGACACAAACTTACTTAATGCCTTAATCACCTCCGTGGCAATAGTGCGCTTTTCTAACTTCTTATTACCGCCAGAAACCTTCATCACCTTGACTTGCATATCAGACAAACTAGTCAATATTTTTACGCGCTGGTCTAACGTCAATTCACCTGAACTCGTTTTAAGTAGCTCAAACGTTTCAGCCACCTGAATGCTGAACTCTTCCACAAAATCGACCGTGAATTCACCGGCACTACCTTCACTTCGTCGGCTTGCTGCGCGAGCCAAATCCCAATCGTCTCCACTGTTTTTTGCTTCAGCTTTCCACCGCCGTGCAGTGCCGTCAGCCACTTTGTGTTTGACAGAAGCAACCGACATCGCCAACAGTTCAGCAACATAGCTATGACGTAATGCATGTTTAACGTCGATAGAGTGAGCCATTACCCAGCACCCGCTTTTAGTTTTAATAACTCAGCGACTAACAACACAGCTAAACCACCTGCACCGCCTGCTGCTGCAACCTTAATACGAATGTTGGTTACTTTAGTCTCAACTTTATCTAGTCGTGTTTCTGTTTTATCCAGGCGTGAATGAATATCAGATTGAATGCTAGATAATTTATCTAGCGTCGCCTCTTGGGTTGCTTGGATAGAGCCAATACTTTTAAATAATTCATTTTCTTGTTCAGGGGTCATTTCACATTCCTTATGGATTAAACACTTTAATGCCGTCCCATGAAGATGGGCGAACATCGAAATGAAGCCAAGAAACTTGACCTTCAATAGCGGTGATATAGGGGAATTCTTGGGGGTTATCGAGAATGTAACGACGGACTTCTTCAGCGGTGAAATTAACGAAAGAGCAATCAAATGCATTACCCAACTTATGTTGGCTAAAACGTGCACCAATAGGACAATCGTATTCACGAAAACCACGATATTGATTCTCGCCGTTAATGTGCCAGTTATTTACAAGCGTTACGCCAAATCGATTGCGCAACGCTTGTAATGTTTCTAATCCTTTGGAGCTAAAGCGAGATAATAGAAAATCGCGGTTTCCTTTAAACGCTTCAAAAGCACACTTGCTTACAAGTTCTTTAATATGAAAATTTGGGACTAAATCCACAGAGTATCGCCTATATTTAGATAAGAAAAATAACAGGCAACAAAAAAGAAAACATGCACTGTTAAGTGATGCTTAAATGTATGTTTTTTTAACGGGGATTAACTATGTAAAGTGCTTTTCAGAGGGGGTCGAGCATTATTATTTTAAGTTAAGAGGGGCTTTGTAAAGCTAGGACCAAGCCCCCCTTAACTTAAGCGGCTAAATTAGAAACCTGAGGCACAGCTACGAAAATCTGCACCAGGGATTTTTTCATCAAACCGAATATCGTATCTTGCTTTACACCAATACTTAAGGTGGTCAATGTCACTGGCTTCTTGTATACCTAATGTAGTGCAATCCATATCATATAAGACTTCGTTACTACCATGCGCTGAAGTTGATCCCTCATAGGCGAATCCACTTAAAGTACATCCCCAAAATTTCCAACCTATCTCTTCTGTTTTACTACTGTCTGAGTAATATGTTCTTAGTGTTGGGTATTGTGGTAAAGCAAAAGTGTTGTACGTTACAACCGCTGTTCCAACTAAAAGAGCGAAAGCCATCAGTGTTTTTTTCATTTCATGTAATTCCTTTTTCATTAATTGAGCAGAAGATACTAAATGTTAAATATTATTTATGCAAATTATTTTATTCCGATTTAACAACAATTTATAGATTCTTAACCATTATCTAATTCGTGATTCGTTAAATTATACTCTAGCCATTTCCTATGAAATACAATTTCCTTAAAACATCCCCAGCTGCTGCTGGGGTAATGTTTGTTTGTGATCGTTATAAATATTAGTAATCTGCTGGCGAGTAATGCCAAAGCGTTTTACCAATGCTTGTATATGCGACGTTCGTGCATCTAGCGCCGCACATATTTCTTGGTTACGAATTTGAATCAGCACCTTACCGGCCATTGGAATTTGATAAGAACAAAACGGATATTTCTCGCTCCATTCTTTAACCAACTCCAACCCAAACACCTTTACAACTTCGTTGCTAGGCTTTGGCACATCAGGAATATAAAAAACTTGTCCCTGATGTTCAGCTAATACAACTAATGCTTTTTCAACGCCTAAGTGCTTAACAATGGGCTGCAAACCATGTGGCAATGCACGAATGTCTATCGATAAAGCTGCCATAGCTAACCGCCTATTTGATCGAATGAGTCCATAAGGCGATTCATTTCACGCTGTTCATGAATATCATCAATACTTTTTCGAACATGTGCGCCCTTTGCTTCAGTTGAAGATGGTCGCTTTGGTGTGGCATTTTCATCATAGCGTTCACCATTAATACTGATTCTAAACTGATCAAAAACATTGTTTTTATTCATGACAATTCTCCGCTACAACACGTGCTTTCCAGCTTTTAAGACTTTCTATGATAGTGCCCCATTTTGAAGGACATTCGATGATGGCTTTACCACCTAAACGTTTTTCACAATACGCATCACAAGCTTGTTTAGAATCAGTCTTAACAGCACCAACTTGATGCAATTGAGTCCATAATGAATAAATCAATTGCACCTGTTTTGGCAACGTAAACGGCTTTTTAGCCGGTAGCATTGAACGATACTTTTTTAACAACACGCGCTGTTGGCGTGGTGATAACTTAGTGCATGATGAAACGCGCTGGTCAGACACATCAAGCACGTTTAGCACATGAGTATCTTGGTCAATTTTCAATTGCTTTTGAGCTATCTTAATGGCTTGAATATAACTCATGACGCCACCTCTAATTGCTCAGGTTCGTGCATGTAAACAAGTGCATCGTAAGCCAGTTCAATGTTGCCACCACACAAATCAAGCAACACACCATTGTTGTCAAAATGCGCTAATGCCGCTAATTTTGCGAGACGAATAGTGGCCAATCTCAACGAAGCCACTTTAAAAAATCCAATAATCTTATTCATTAACTATTTACCTTTGTTTTAAAGACCGTTTAAACGGTGTTTAAAGATTGTTTAAACACTTGCGCTGTCATATAACGTTGTCGTAAAGTCAGCGTCTTAACGTAATAAAAGGATTTATAAATGACTCAAAATATTAACTATCGGAGGCAGTTATCTTTTGCCACATCTGCCATGCACGAATATGAATCTTCCTTTTCAGATACTGACATTCAAGCCTTAGTCGAATGGTTTTTACATCACACCATCGTCCAATACGACTCTTGGCGAGACGAGAACGCCAAGTTGATTCTTCAGGTTCACGAATTAGCAGCCATCGGCGTTTCCGACCTAAGAGGTCGTTGTCAGGATATATGCAGCGAACTAAACGTCCTCGACGAAGCGCTTCTGATACGTTTTGCCGTTTTGCTCCGATGCGTTGAAACTTTTTCATTATTAACACCACTTATAGAGTCAGGTTTATTAGAAACTGAATATGACCCAAAAGGCCAAATTCACGAGTTAAGCGAAGTGTTCAGGGATATCTATTGGAAGAGCGATTTCCCCTACTGGCCGTTTAGTGACGTTGCACCAAGCCCATTTGACTAACACACTTAGTTAGTCGCTCTGACGTACGCTGTGCAAACATTGCTACTACGTCAGCGCCGACTTGCTTGTTATCTATCAAGTTTTCGAGTTTGTCTAAACGCTTGCGCAACTCTTGAATCTGTTTTTTAGCTGGATGTTCCATATCGCTCTCCTTAATTAAATTGCCGGTTTGTTTAACACCGTCGAAAATATTGAATTAACCAATAAGCGGTCTACTTTTTTACTAGGAGCATCAGCGTTACCACTAGCGAATTTTAATAAGTGAGGCAACAAATTCTCAACTAACTCCCGTGCATTTCCCTCCACACGTTTGTGTAACCATATCCACCATTTGTCTGTTTCATCTTGAAGATTTAACGTGCCTTGAGTTAACTCAACAAACAGGGTTTTAATATCTTCAACAGACACTTGGCCCATCGGTTTAGGCCAAAAACACACACGACTAGCAATCAGCTCAAAACGTTCTTGGGTCTTCAACTTATCCACTAACTGATTGTTACCAACTAACGTCACGCCAACACGGGCATTGTCAGAAATCGTTCTAAGAGGGTCTAACGCATTAGGTTTGCACTTGTCTGCTTCATCCAAAATAATCAGACGTTCAGAGTCTTGTAGTGCATAGATTATTTTTTCCATGTCCTTGGGTGTACTTGAAGACTTAGGCAGCGCCAACGCACGACACAATTGATCGATTATTTGTTTGCTGGTTGTTTGTTCCGAGCCGCGCAGCAAGATAGCTTCTGAATTTGCTTTGCAGTACTCGTTTAACGAAATTGTTTTACCTAAACCCGCTTGTCCTGCAAACACACTAAATCGGCGTCTGTCCTTGGCCTGATTACAGGCAATAGACATGAGGTTTGAAATAGAGGTTTTGATAAACGGGATATCACCATAACGAATGACAATGTTTTTCTTGCTTAAAACAACATCAGCTGCTGGCTGTCTACCTAGTTGAATCGGTTCGATTAACGCCCAAATTTCATGTAAATGCTTAGTTGGGCTCGCCTTATATTTACCATTGATGATTTGACTAATCGCACTGGTTGATTTGTTTAAACTAGCGGCGATCGTTGTGCTAGTTATGTTGTGATGTTTTAAGTCAGTTGAATACATACGTAATTTTATTTTAGCCATCAACGCCGTATCTTCAGCATTATAAGTTGCTGACCAGGCCGCTTCCGGAATATTGCATAGCACCTCGTCACCAAAAAGGAACTTCCACATTTTGTTTAACTGATCGTCAAAGGCATAACAGGCTTTACCAGTTAAAATATCTCTGCCCACATCATCTGAAAAACAGTCATCACCAACGCGTGAAACAGCGCCTAACGATTTAAGCTGTTCATTAATTTTGATAACCATCTGTTGTTGATTAATGGTGTAGTGAGTATTAAAGTTCATAATTGTTCTCCAGGGGTTCATCAATGTCGCCTACATCCGCTAGCAGTGATTGAACATCGATTGTTTGAGGGGTTTGAACATCAATAACAAAATCATTAATGTCTAAATTCAAATCAGTAGGTTGTTCGTGTTCAATCTGTGTACCGCAGTTGGCCACTAACGCTTCAACACTTGCCACATCAACCACAGAGTGTGCGGTCAGTCGTGCCCTTGCCTCACTTTCCTTAATGGCCAAACGTTTAATTTGTCCGTTAAGTCTGTTTTGTTCAGCTTCTATTACACGTGAAGTAGGCAATGCATGCGTTTTACTTTTAAGGGCCGCAAACATAATGAATTCGCCATTCTCCTGGTAAAGGTTGATTTGTGAATCATCATGTAGATCATAACCAGCAACCAATTCTTGACCGTTAAATTGATGCAGATAATCAGCGCTGTAAGTTCGTTTATGAAGAACCACACGGCCACGTAACACATTAACTTTTGCCCGTGGTAAAACGCTGTAATCATCAATGCCTGGATCAACACGTTCTATTTCGTCCCAAACTTGTTGACGCGTCTTATCTTTAATTTCAGGATGAGCACTGTTGTGATAATCGTTTAGAAAAGACGTAAACTCACTAATCCATTCTTCAACGCTAGGTAACTTTCGTTTACCTTGTTTTACTTCTTTAAGCACCAGCTGCTTGCGGCGTTCGTCGTGGCCACGACCACAAAAAGAGTCGAAACGTTTACCAACACGTTCTTCCATATGTTTAAAAAATCGTTCAATCCATTTGGCCCGTGCATTACCAGGTATTGCAAAAATTGCCTCAATTTCAAATTGAGCATAAAGGCCAGCGGTTTTATCGTTCATTAGCGAATTTTTATAACCAGATCCATTATCTAAATACAACATAGCCGGCACATGTTCATGCTCTCGCATAGAACGCGTTAACGCCGTCATGGTGCTTATGGCAGATTCAGCATCGCTAAGCTCCCAACCAACAATCATGCGACTTCCAACATCTTGAAATGCCGTTAACTCAGGGCGATAAGGTTTGCCTGTTTTGGGGTGAGCACAGTACACATCAATTGTGTGGCCATCGCCGTTATATATAAAACCCGGTGCAATGTTATCGGTTGAGCGAAAAAGGTGATCTTTGTGTTTTTCACGGTAAAGCTTCGCGCCAATTCGGTACGAACTTTGAGAACCTAACTCATGCGGCAGCTCAGTAATAAAACGGCGCACTTGAAAGTCTTTGCACTTGTATCCTTCTTTCACCAATTGGTCTGTCACTTGCGCAAAACTAGGACTGTTTGACGCGTGATATAACGCAAGGCAGCGTAACTCCCATGGATGTTGTGTACGTGCTTTGCCTTTAAATTGTGGCAAAAGCCCTTCTATTTTATTGAGTTTATAAGCAGATACCCAATTGTAGATGGTTGCACGACCAG
>Ga0209291_1002963_pt1 | contig 13111 bp, 18 predicted proteins | sample GOMGulsemesocosm_FD_184633 | JGI IMG/M metagenome (GOLD analysis project Ga0209291, IMG submission 184633) | Methane-oxidizing microbial communities from mesocosms in the Gulf of Mexico - GOM9B Gulf of Mexico (SPAdes) (version 2) | ecosystem: Environmental > Aquatic > Marine > Cold seeps...
TGCTGAGTGACTAAAAACATAGTCATTTGCTTCACCTGTATTTAGAGCTCTTGTAGCTATTATAGTACGCACTCCGCCACTAACTGTATTGCTAACTTCTATCCAATCTTGGTTTCCATCATCGGATGGTGCTCCTTGTCCACTTAATACGGCATCTACGATACCTCCTCCTTTACTGTAAACAACATCTTCATTATTCATACCAGTACCAGGAGCCCCAGTACCTCCAAAACCAATAGAAAACCACTTGTTAGATGGGCCGTCAATTGATATTGTAACTTCTGTAGCAGTTACATCTAATTGAACAGATAAGCTTCCGTCACAAGTAATTGTACTTGTTGAGTATGTTTGTGCAATTCCTTTCGAAAAGGCAGTAATAAAAAGTAATAATAAAATGTTTTGAGTAATTTTTTTCATATTAGTTATTTTAAAAGGTTAATCAATTTATTATCATTAGAAATAAGCGCATATTCTAATGCGCTATTTCCTCTATTGTCTTTGTGTTCTTTTTTAGCACCATGCTTCAATAATAAGTTAATTATTTCTACATTTTTAGCCATTGTAGCATATATTAAAGGAGTGGTTCCATTTCCATCTGCAATGTTTGGATTGGCTTTGTTTTCTAATAAAACTTTTACAATACTTACAAGCCCTTTGTAGCTCGCAGCTGTTAATGCAGTACCAGATTTACAATTGTGATCTATAGTATTAACTTTTGGAGCTAAAAAACTTACTACAGCTTCATTGTTTCTGTAAGCAGCTAAAATCAATGGTGTAAAACCATTTTCATCTATTGCATTGATTGCATTAGCGTCTGCTTTCATGAGTTGTTCCATTTCAGTAACTGTACCAAACCTTGCTGTATCAAATACGTTTTTTTCTTGAGCAACTAATGTTGAAGAAATAAGTGTTAGTATACTTATTAGTATATAAATATAATTTTTCATGTTTTTTATATTAAAAAGTTCTTGACATATTAAATCCGAAGAAAATATTACCAGTTTCCCAATCTCCATTAGCGCCTCCTAAAAAACCTGCTTCATAAGATGGTTGTGCGTTTGTGAAAAATAATTGAAAAACGTGCCCTCCTGTTTCAATGTCAACCCCTGCAGAAAGTGCGTTTTCAGCAGAGCTATCATCATCTCTATTTAAATGATGTGCGTAATCAGCATTAACACTTAATCTTTTAGTTATTTTATATCTACCACCAATACCCATTACATATTGCGTGTTTTCTTGTTTTGATTTTTTAGTAGCAGTATAATAAGTAGGTGCTAAATTTTCATGAAAAACAGTTGGTGCTATCTGAAAAGATAAATTCTTATTAAATTTTCTTGAAATTAATAATTGGGAGGTATAGCTTAATCTATGTTTGAATTCTAAGTTTGGTAAAAAGTCATCCTCAATAGCTCCATTAATTGCAACACTGCTAAATCCAGCTACTGTTAAAGGAAATCCCCCTTTAACTTGCCTTAGCATTCTATATTTAGTGTTAAATTCCCAAGTTTTTTGATATGAACTTCTTGAAACTCCAACATTCAACCAATCTGATAATCCATATATAAAGTGTAGTCTCGTTGCTGCTTGATCTAAACCACCAAGCTCTTTGAAGCCACCTTTAATGCTACCAAATCTATGAGATACTACTAAAAATAAATCTTTTTTTGCTACTAATTTTGTGGATTCTAAATTAACAATTTTCAAACCTTTAAAAGCTGAAGTTTCATAGGTTTTGATAGTATCATTTTCTTGTTCTAATTCACCAAGTAAGTCATCTTCTTGGGCGAAAAATATTGTTGGAATTAATAGTAAAACGAATAGTAAAGTTTTTTTCATGGAATTTATTGTTTATTTATAATTGTAGATTGATCTAGTTTTAGTTCTTCTAGTAATTCGTCATAACCTATGAATCTGCCTTTTACAAAAATTTCATCATTAATACTTAATAATGTTTTTTGTTTGTTAATAAGATAAACTGTAATGTATCCATCGAGCATTAAAAAGTTTTTATTTACCTCGGTCACTTTTCCAGAAACTTGAATAGTTTTATCAAGGTATTTTTTTACAACAGCATCTTGGCTGTTATTTAATTCAACTTTTAAATTTTTACTGGAAAGAATATATTCAGGGGTTTCTTCCGAAATATTTCTAGCTTCTTTATAAATATAGTTGTAACTGGTAATAACAGCACCAATTATAACTATAAGACTAATGATGATTTTTTTTTTCATAAGTTTTTTTTATAACCGCGTAAATATATAAAAATATATATAATAGAGCTTTACAACATTTTTTTTAAAAATGAAATATTAATGTTATATTGCTCGACAACTTATTAACAATTATAAAAAAATAATTATGAAAAAAACATTACTATTACTAACTATTACGGCAGCTACTTTTTTAACAATTGGGTGTACAAGTGATCATGAAGAAGACTTGTTAATACCTGTAGATCCGTCTGATCCTATAGTTTTAAAAACGTATAATGATGATATTAAGGCTATAGTTGATGGTAATTGTACTGTTTGTCATGCAGCTGGAGCTTCAGCTTCATGGTACCCTTTAGAAACATATGCAGAGGTTAAAGCAGCTGCTGAAGCAGGTGATTTATATGGAAGAATGACAGATTCCTCGGCTCCAATGCCTCCAAGTGGTTTATTACCAGCATCAGTTACTCAGTCTATACAAGATTGGATTAATGACAGTTTATTAGAACAATAATATCAATCCCTAAAAATAATGATTATGAAAAAAAATGCATTAATGTTGATTTTTACTTTCTTGTTTGTTTCGTTAAACGCGCAAGATAAGTATATGACAAGAAGTGGGAATTTATCCTTTGAAGCATCAGTCCCTACATTTGACGAAGTAGAAGCTGATAACAAAAATGTAACTGCGTTATTAAATATAAAAACGGGTGATTTTGCTACCTTGGCTTTGGTAAAAGCTTTTAAGTTTAAAATTGCTTTAATGGAGGAGCATTTTAATGAAAATTACCTAGAGTCAGATGATTTTCCAAAAGCTACTTTTAAAGGTCAGTTTGAAAATTTTGATATGGCTAAACTTAATGAAGGAGAGCAAAAGCATGTGCTTAATGGAGAATTAACTATACACGGTCAAACTAAAAAAATTAAGCTTTATCCTATGTTATCTATAAAGGATGGAAAAATTACAATGAATACATCTTTTAAAATTAACTTAGAAGACTATGGCGTAGAAATACCTAGTATTGTTAAAGGACAAATAGCAGAGGATGTTCATACAGTGTTGAACTTTGAATTGACTGCAAAAATATAATTGAATTGAAATAAAGTAAAAGCGCTGCCTGTAATAGGTAGCGCTTTTTGTTAATAGTTTTTAATCTTTAAATAAAATGGAAAAATTAAAATTACGCTGGGGGATTGAATCTAATTTTCAAGTGATAATAATATTTATAGTATTTGCTGTAAACGGATCCTTAGCTGTTGCTTTAGCAAAACCAATCCTTTCTTTTATAGGAGTAACACATGAGTTAGCTAATCCAATTATTTTTTGGACAGTAAGGATAGTACTTATGTTTATTGTATATCAAGTACTTTTAGTTATTGTTGGTACTTTGTTTGGACAACATAAATTCTTTTGGAATATGGAAAAGAAAATGATTAAAAGATTAGGGTTAGGTTTTTTGCTCAATAAAAAATAGTGTAGCTATATATCTTAAACTAAACTAACATAAAAAAGGATTTTTATTGCAAGTCCAAAAACATTTAGCACCTTAATATAAACACCCTATATTAACAGAACTCTTCCCTTTCCCCAGCACTTCTACTAATACCTGCCCTATCAGACACTTAATCTACACTTAATTCCCTTCTTAAACGAGCAAGTTTAATTTGCTATCCCATTTCTTCTAATAAGCAGTCTGATTTTGGCAATAAAACCGAACATAACGTGTAATATATTACACAAATACAGTAATTATTGAGTATTATATTACACATTATGGTTTTAAAGATTTTCAAATACAGACTTTACAGCATTAATTTTTGCATTATTATTAACCTGATGGTACATATTAAAAGTCTTAATATCTTTATGTCCACTAATGCTCATAATAGTTTTATCAGCTATACCCTTATTTCTCATAATGGTAATAAAAGTTCTTCTTGCCGTATGTGTTGATATACGTTCGTAAAACTTTTTTACAAATAGCACTTGTTCCACTCCTTTTGTTTTAGTGTACTCTACTTCCCGATCAAAACCAACAACCTTTAAAACATCCTTTATCCTATTGTTTTGCTTCTGATTAGAAATCAATGGTAAGTTATAAGAGTATTTTTCTAATATTGTCTTAGAGATAGCTATTAAAGGAATTTCTCTTTCATTTTTTTTCCCGTCTTTGATTTCCTTTAGTATAAAATAATCATCATACACATTACTTTTTCTAATATTTATCATATCTCCATATCTCAAACCCGTTAAACATTGTAAAATAAACATGTCTTTTCCCTCACTTAAAGAATCACTCTTTAATTCAAAATTAAAAAGTGTAATTAACTCCTCTAAAGTAAAAGCCTCCTGCCTAGTTAAAACTTTAACTGGCTTTTTAAACTTTTTATATTCGGAAGAATATGTGAATTTATTTTCTATAGACCAATTCATAAAGGTGAAAATTAAACCTACATTTCGATGAACCGTATTAGAAAAATGATTTTTAGAGTCAAAACAGAAATCTAAAAACTCTGTATAAAATGAATTATTAATTTTAGTAAAAGTTATTTTAAATTTTTTAACCTTTTCAAACTCTAACAATAAATTTTTAATGTTTTTATATCTTTTGATAGTAGCCTTTTTCCACTCTTTCCTTTTAATTTTCTCTTCAGTAAATTGATCATAAACTTCAAAAAAAGTAGTTTTCTTAGAAACAATATTTCCAAAAGCTTTATTCAAATGACCTTTGAGTAATTGACTCGTAAATTCAATTTTACTCATTTCACATTGAGAATGATACATATTAAATTCATCCGTGTATTTATTTAAAATACCTGAAATATTTTTTTGATCTATTGATATATTTTTCCCTTTGTTTTTAGGCTTCTTATTTTCGAAATCCCAATGATCTGGAAGTATGGATTGTCTTGTTGAATAAACAAATTGTTTTTGTTCATTTTTAAAGTAGCAAGAAAACAAAATTAAAGTCTCTTTTGTGTCTTTTGGTTTTCTCAAAAAAAATATCTGTTTCATAATTTTTATTTTAAAATAATCTGCGTTGATAAAAACGTTGATAATTTTGTTATATCTTATTATTATAAAACTTATTAACAAGACATAAAAAAAGTCACCAAACCCTTATAAATAAACAACTTATAAAGAACTAATGACAAATAAAAATTACACTAAAGTATAGTATCTCTCCGACTCCACAACACAACCCCGAAACATCAATGTTTACGGGGTTTTTTATTTTTAGGTATCAGTTTAGGTGTCAGTACACTTGTTTTAATATTGTTCGGATTCTTTATTTTTATCAATAATACATATTTCTCTGAATAAGAAAATTCATATAAATAAAAATGTTTAAATAAAATAATAGGGTTTTGCGTTTTACATGATAAAACCATTAGTCTTGTTAGCTTTTTTCATGTTTTAGGCTTCAAATCAAAATCAAGTAATTAAATAGGCAACACAATAATAAACGAGTAAAACGTCTGTTTCTCATGGTAAGATAGTGCTTTGACTTAGTGGAATAAAAAAGGCTACCATTTACGGTAGCCTTTTTTATTATATAAATTAATTATTGTTTAATCAATTCCAAATATTCATACGTTGGATAATTTGGTGATGATGGTAATAGTGTGTTTTCTGGTACAGCTACTGTTGCAGAGACACTACTTATAAATATTTTAACAGCTTCTTGTCCGTTAACGGTAGTTCTTATAAAAAATATTTCGTGACCTGTATCACTTGAAGGTTCATCAATATATCCAGTTACCCATTTTTCAGTAGGTGAAAACCCTGTTTGCCCTCTACCGTTCCCTGTCATGATATTGTTAGCGTGTATATCATATAAAACACCATTACTATGGTTATTGTTTAAGTTGCTTAATGTGTTTACTTTTTCAATTCCATTTTCTATGTACTGGTAGCCACCAATCAACATATCTTCATAATAGTAGTTATTAAAACTAGAGTTTTCTTTTTTCTGTAAGATAATTTTAAAAGAGGTTGTTCCGTTTGTATATAAATATGTTCCAACAAAAGGATTTAAAACGTTATTAATGTCCTTATAATATTTCCCTTGTTCTTCGTATGTCGGTGTGCCATCTAAATTTACTATCGTTTGAGCCGAAGCCAATACGCTAAATAAGATAATGTATATTGTTATAATTGATTTCATTTTATTTAATGTTAATTAACATGGTTTTTTTAATACAACTAACATTATTTCCCTCAAGTCTTCTACGTCATCAATTGAGCCTACCTTAAATGTATTCAACTTACAATTTTTAATCCCTTTAAAGTCTGTATAATCTCTATAGGTTCAAAGTAAAAATCATTCACAGTATCCTTGTTTAATGATTCCATTGGCATGCCAAATAATTTTAGTGCTGAGATTTCGATTACAGGTTTTTCTATTACTTAAACTTGTGTATTTGAAACGTAAGTAGTTAGTAATAAGAGTAAAATAATATTTTTTTTCATAGTTAGTTTTTTTTTGTAAATGTAGTTTTAATTATACAGGTTTAAAAGACCTTCTTATAAGTATTCATTCTTCTTTATTGTCCGTTTATTTTTTACAATATAAAAAATAATTGCATAAAAAAAGGTTGACAAATTAATGACAACCCTTAACTTTATTTCTTTAATGCTTATTTAAGTTTATCTATTGGAAATAACTTTTTTATATCAGATCTTGAAAGGTTATTCATGTGTCCTTTACTACCATCGCCATAACTAATAATAGTAAAGAAACTATTAACGTTTCTTTGCAACCTTAAATGGTTAGAGCTCAAATTAATCGTTACGTCATCCTTTTTGTTTTCCAACACATCTAACATTATTCCTCTCAGCTCCTTTACCTCTTCAGTAGAGCCTATTTTAAAAGTTTTCAACTTACCTTTTTTGATATCTTTAAAGCCTGTATAATCCCTATACGTTATAAAGTAAAAATCATGCACCATATCCTTGTTTAAGGACTCCATTAGCAAGTCAAATGTCTTTAGTGTTGAAATTTCAATTATAGGTTTTTCTACTGCTTTAATTTGTGAATTTGAAACGTAAGTAGTTAGTAATAAACATAATATTATAAAATTTTTCATAGCTAGGTTTTTTTAGTAGTTAGCCAAATGACAACTAATGCCATTAAAAAATTGTTATAAGTAAGCGGTTTTAGGAAAACATCAACTTGTAGTTACTTGTTAGTCAACACTATTAGCAACTAATACAAAGTTACGACAACTCATTTTATATTAAGATGATAAAGATTAAATTAATAAAACGTTAATCCATTAATCTTTTAAATAACTTGATTAATCAAAATAATGGTTTAGTAATATATTACTTAAAAAGCAACTCTTAACGGGTTGCTTTTCTTTTTTAAAACAATTTATACATAAAAAAAACAGCCCATGATGAGCTGTTTTTTTTTATTTTTTATTCCAGTTTAAAATCCCGCCTTTTAATTCGTATATTTCTTTAAACTCAAGTTCGGAAAGTAAACTAGCAGCCTGAGCACTTCTGCCACCACTTTTACAGTATATGGCAATCGGTTTGTTTTTATCAAGCTTTTCTATTTCTACTTTAAAGCTATCATCTAAGAAGTTAATTTTTAACGCATCACCTATAACACCTTCTTTCCACTCATCTGGGGTACGTACATCTACAAGTTGCACATCTTCTTCCAAAATCTTTTCACTAAAGGCTATAGGATCTATAAGATTACCCCCTTCAGATACTTTTTGTTTGCATGCGCAAAGCGTACACAAAAAAAAGATAATAAAATATTTCATCTTTTTAATTAAATACTACTGCCCATTCCAAGAAGAAAACCCACCATCAAGGCTAAATGCATTGGGTACTTCACACATTAAGTTCAAAACCGCACAAGCTTCTGCACTTCTTGATCCTGATTGACAGTATACATAAAAGCTTTTTGATTTATCTAGTTTGTTTACTTTTTCTAGAAAGGTTTGTGGTTCTTTAACATCAATGTTTATTGCATTAGGCAAAGCACCTTCTGCAACTTCATCTACTGTCCTCACATCTACAACTATTGCATTTTCATCATTTAACAATTGCGTTTGCCATTGATTCGGGGTTAAATTTGCCATGGTATAATCTATAATTTTTTTTACAAACTTAAGTCATAATAAGCAATTTTACAAAAAAGAGCTAATTTTTCGATTATAGACAAAAAAAAACACCAATCAAATGATTGGTGCTTTGGAGCCGATGAGAGGACTCGAACCTCCGACCTGCTGATTACAAATCAGCTGCTCTAGCCAGCTGAGCTACATCGGCAATGCGAGTGCAAATATAACTTTCATTTTCATATCTGCAAGTACTTTAATAACAAAAAAAGGGTTGTATTTCGATTTTATGCAAAAAAAAACACCAATCATAAGATTAGTGTTTTTAGAGCCGATGAGAGGACTCGAACCTCCGACCTGCTGATTACAAATCAGCTGCTCTAGCCAGCTGAGCTACATCGGCAATGCGAGTGCAAATATAACTTTCGTTTTCATACCTGCAACTACTTTTTAACTTTTTTTACAAATTATTTATTTTCTCAATTAAAGCCATTCCTCTAGCTTCAATAGACTTTTTTAATGCTGTAAAGTGAACTCTCTTATTATCAACGTTTTTCGCGTTAATTTCCACCATTGATTCATCAAAAGCAACAATTGCTTCATCAATAATCGCATCAGAAGCTGAAAGCTCTTTTTCTGGATTTGTTAATTGCCATACGTATACTGTTTCGATAATATCACCAAAAACAAAGTTTACATCCTTTTTTAAATTCTTAATACTTGCCATAATTATATTTTTTAAGCTGATGCAAAAGTAATCATAAACACTTTAGTGTTATATAAAAACCTCTAAAAGTTTTACATTTTTTGTTTTGATATCAAATTCTTTCAATGCGGATGGAATTAAAACGGTTTCTCCAAGTTTAATTTGTTCTTCAAATTCATATCCCGAAAAAGTTGCCTCACCTTCGATACACATATAAACTACAAAGGAATCCTTATCCTTATTATTAATTTCTTTATCAGAAATTAAATGTAAATAATTAGTCGTAAAGTAATTGCATGATACCATTTGATTGGATTGATTTACAATTCTATCAAAAACCATTTTTTCTCCTTTAAACCCAAAGTTTATAGCATCTAAAGCCTCTCTTTTATGTAGCCTTCTTGATTTTCCTTTTTCATCTACCCTATCCCAATCATATACACGATACGTAATATCTGAAGTTTGTTGAATTTCAGCCAATAATATCCCTGCTCCTATGGCATGTACTGTACCTGTTTGTATAAAAAAAGCATCTCCAGCGCTTACGGGAACTTCATTTAATATACTGGGTAGTTTTTTATCTTTTAAATGCTTCCTGTAATCCGAAGAAGTTATTCCATTTTTAAAACCTAAAATTAATCTAGAATTAGGATCACCTTCAATAACATACCACATTTCAGTTTTACCAAAGGAGTTATGGCGCTTTTTAGCCAAAATATCATTCGGATGTAATTGTACTGACAAATCCGTATTAGCATCTATAAACTTAATCAATAGCGGAAAATTTGTTCCAAAATTCCTGAATACAGAATTCCCTACAAGTTCCTCTTTATACTCTTCGATTAATTCTGGTAATGTTTTTCCTAAAAAACTTCCATTGGAAACCCGTGAAATATTATCGTCTACCGATGATATTTCCCAGCTTTCTCCAGCATTTTTTAGTTCTGTTTTTTTTCCTAATACATTCTTTAATTTGGTTCCTCCCCAAATCTTTTCTTTGTATATCGGTTCAAATTTAATTGGATACCATTTTATCATATACTATGCTGAATAAGTAACAAAATTTCTAGGTGTTTCATATAACGTAACTTCTAACTTTAAATCTGTTGGAAGTTCTTTTTTTAATATCTCCCAAATAACCACAACAATATTTTCTGCTGTAGGTATTTTATCATGGAAATAAGCAACATCAAGGTTTAAATTTTTATGATCAAATTCTTTTTCAATTTTTTCATAAATAAGATCTTTAAGACCTTTTAAATCAATCACCATTCCTGTTTCTGGGTTTATTTCACCAGTCACACTAACTGTTAATTCATAATTATGACCATGGTAATTGGTATTACTACATTTACCAAACACTTCTAAGTTTTTGGCATCAGACCAATTTTTATTATATAATCGATGTGCTGCATTAAAATGAGCTTTTCTATGAACTGTAACCTGCATTATTTTTCTTGTAAGGTATTGTAATATTTTTCAAAGATAATTTTAAACCAAGCTGTATAATTTTCCGGGTAATTTTTAATATCCTTCTTTACCAACTCTAAATCCATCCATTTCCAAGCTACTACTTCATCTTCATTAATATTTGGGCTTTTTTCGTATGCACCAACTAATATATGATCAAACTCATGTTCGGTTAACCCATTTTCAAATGGTGCTTTGTAAATAAAAGATGTTGTTTCTTTCAATTCCGTGACAAAACCCATTTCTTCAAACAACCGACGTTTTCCCGCCTCTAAGTTTGTTTCACCATCACGCTGATGACTACAACACGTATTGGTCCATAAGCCCGGGGAATGATATTTGTGTAAGGCACGTTGTTGTAACATTAATTGATTTTTTTCATTAAAAACAAATACCGAAAACGCCCTGTGCAAAAGGGCCTTTTCATGCGCCTCCATTTTAGGCATTAAACCAATTTGATTGTCATACTCATCAACTAATATTACTTGCTCTTCACTCATGCTTACAAAAATATAAAAAAGAAATAGCAATTATTTTATTGTAATCATAAAAATTAAAAAAAATAAAGCCCTCTAACTAGAAATACTATTATAAACTGTTTAAAATAATTACATTTGCAGCTGCTAAAACACAAGACTTATATGAGTTTACAAGACGAAATTGCAAAAAGAAGGACCTTTGGTATCATTTCTCACCCCGATGCAGGTAAAACTACATTAACAGAGAAATTATTATTGTTTGGTGGTGCTATTCAAGAAGCTGGAGCAGTAAAATCGAACAAAGTAAAGAAAGGTGCTACCTCTGATTTTATGGAAATTGAGCGTCAACGTGGAATTTCTGTCGCTACTTCCGTTTTAGCTTTTATTTATAGGGATAAAAAAATAAACATTTTAGATACTCCTGGTCATAAGGATTTTGCTGAAGACACTTTTAGAACTTTAACCGCTGTAGACAGTGTTATAGTAGTAATCGATGTTGCAAAAGGTGTTGAGGAACAAACGGAGAAGTTAGTTGAAGTTTGTAGAATGCGTAATATACCGATGATTGTTTTTATTAACAAAATGGATAGAGAAGGTAAAGATGCCTTTGATTTATTAGATGAAGTGGAGCAAAAACTAGGATTACGTGTAACTCCTTTAAGTTTCCCAATCGGAATGGGGTATAGCTTTAAAGGAATTTATAACGTATGGGAGAAAAATATTAATTTATTCTCCGAAGAAAGCAAACAACATATAACGGATACCATTTCTTTTGAAGATGTAAACAATCCTGATTTAGAAAATCATATTGGAGAAGCTGCAGCTAAAGAACTGCGTGAAGAATTAGAATTAGTATATGAAGTTTATCCAAAATTCAATCAAGAAGAGTATTTAAACGGTGCATTACAACCTGTATTTTTCGGATCCGCTTTAAATAACTTTGGTGTTAGAGAATTATTAGATTGTTTTGTTGATATTGCTCCTGATCCTAGACCAAAAACTTCAGACACAAGAGAAGTTAAGCCTAATGAAGATAAATTTACTGGGTTTGTTTTTAAAATTCATGCCAACATGGACCCTAAACACAGAGACCGATTGGCATTTATAAAGATTGTTTCAGGCCTATTTAAAAGAAACACACAGTACTTGCATGTTAGAAATAACAAAAAAGTTAAGTTCTCAAGTCCTAATGCCTTTTTCGCAGATAAAAAAGAAATTGTAGACATATCATACCCCGGAGATATTGTAGGAGTACATGATACCGGAAACTTTAAAATTGGCGATACACTTACAGAAGGTGAAATGATGAATTACAAAGGAGTACCTAGTTTTTCTCCTGAACACTTTAGATATATTAATAATGCCGACCCTTTAAAATCAAAGCAGCTATACAAAGGTATAGACCAATTAATGGACGAAGGTGTAGCCCAATTATTTACTTTAGAAATGAACGGACGTAAAGTAATTGGAACCGTAGGCGCTTTACAGTATGAAGTTATTCAATATCGTTTAGAACATGAATATGGCGCAAAATGTACTTATGAAAACTTAAACGTACATAAAGCATGTTGGGTTGATCCAGAGGATGAAAGCAATAATGAATACAAAGAGTTTAAGCGTGTTAAACAAAAGTTTTTAGCCAAGGATAAAAGCGGACAACTAGTGTTTTTTGCAGACTCCATGTTTTCTTTACAAATGACACAACAAAAATACCCCAGTGTAAAACTTCATTTTACTAGTGAGTTTTAAACTCAATAATACTATAACCAAAAAGGCTCAGAAAATAAATTCTGAGCCTTTTTGGTTATAAAGTAATTTACTACTTATATAAATCTATAAAAAAAGCCGCAAATATTAATTTGCGGCTTTTTACTTTATGCTTCACCAGTTGGTCCAAAATTCATTGGAATTGGCGGTTGTTCGAAATCTTTAATTTCACCATGAGCTTTTTCAAATCGATTTACGTTATCAGCTAATGCCTTTAATAATCGTTTTGCATGTTGTGGAGTTAAGATAATCCTTGACTTCACTTTGCTCTTAGGAACACCAGGCATAATACTAACAAAATCTACAACAAACTCTGAAGCTGAATGATTAATGATTGCTAAATTGGAATAAATCCCTTGTGCAACATCTGCATCAAGCTCAATATTTATTTGTTGTCC
>Ga0209291_1002964_pt1 | contig 13111 bp, 9 predicted proteins | sample GOMGulsemesocosm_FD_184633 | JGI IMG/M metagenome (GOLD analysis project Ga0209291, IMG submission 184633) | Methane-oxidizing microbial communities from mesocosms in the Gulf of Mexico - GOM9B Gulf of Mexico (SPAdes) (version 2) | ecosystem: Environmental > Aquatic > Marine > Cold seeps | place...
TTTTAAATAATGGAGTTAAGATCAACTCGCAAATGATCATTAATGCCTTATCAACCACCATTTGCACCCTCGAGAACCAGCAAATGTTGGCGGCGTTGCGCGAGAAGAAATCGCCGTACCAAGTCCCTAGCTACGATCAACCAGATCACCGACAACCAGAACACCGACAACCAGAGTACCATCAACCAGAACACTTTCAATCAGAACAGCAACAACCAGTGCAGCAAGATCAACAGCTACCAAGTCATGGTATTTCCCCGCTGTGGTTAGTTGAAAAACTGGCGATTGAGCAGGCTATATCATACTGTCAGGGCAACGTGCCACAAGCAGCGGCCTTATTAGAGGTTAGTCCCTCAACAATTTACCGTAAAAAACAAAGCTGGGAACAATAGACCATAGCACAGGCTAACCATAGTACCGGAAACCATAGTACCGGAAACCATAGTATCAGCTAACCATACTACAGGCTGACATACCGCCAGCGGTATTTGAGGCTGTTACTGCCTATGTTTCCGGTTGGCTAATCGGTAGATATATCGAAAAACAACTGCCTTCATCAATCTCAGAACGCACGCTAATATAACCGTGATGGCGTTCAATAATACTATAGCTAATCGCTAAACCAAGCCCGGTTCCCTGTCCGGGTTCCTTGGTGGTATAAAATGGGGTAAAAATTTGATCTAATTGCTGCTGCTCCATGCCCATGCCAGTATCTTCAACTTCAATCACAATGTGCTGCCCGCTAACAAAGCTACGAACAGTGATTTCACCGCGCTCATTAATCGCCTGACTCGCATTAACCAACAGATTTAAGATCACCTGATTGATTTGGCCAGGATACCCTTCAATATCAGGTAGTACCCCTAACTCTATCTTGATATCGGCAACATATTTCAACTCATTTTCAACCACAATTAGCGTTGCCTCTATGCCTTCATTAATATTAATAATTTGTGGGTCGGGCAGATCTTTACGGGCAAATGTTTTAAGTCCTTGCACGATAGTGGCAACCCGCTCAACCCCTTCAATGCCTGACGACGTTAATTGCGTTACATCACTTAGAATATACGTGATGTCATACTTTGCTAAGAGCTGCTCCAGCTCATCCGGGTCGACACTGCTGTGATTCGATATTTCGTTAATAAATTGCTCAACCTGTTCCAGATAATCTTGCAATACCTCAAGATTACATTTGATATAAGAAATAGGATTATTAATTTCATGCGCAACCCCGGCTGACAGCACCCCTAAGCTCGCAAGTTTTTCAGATTGAATCACCTGAGCCTGACTGAGGCGTAAGTCTTCATGCGCCTTAGACAATTCAACAAAGGAGTCGCGCAGTTGCGTTTCACGGCTTTTTACTTGCTTAGCCATGGTATTGAAATTATGAAAAAGATTAGAAAATTCAGATATTTCTAATTGCTCATTAAGGTTTTGATAACTATTGTCTTGCGATATATTATCGGTCGCCAGCGACAACAACTTTAACGGCCGTACAAATAACTTGCTGCCATAGAAATAAGCAATCGCGGTAGACACTAAAATTGAAAAGACAATCAACGAAATAAGCTCAATGACAATTTCATAAACTTCATGATTAATCGCCGACTCATTGACCGTAAACTGTAACGAAATACCGGTGTCGGTCCATTGGATATTATGCTTTCGCCCTTCTATTGCCTCACCGACAGTTAACAATATTTGATTATTTCTCAATAAGCTCAAACCAAGATTATTCGAATAATTAGCAAAACTTAAATGACTGGCAATATCAGCAATCGGAATAAAGGTAATGACAATACCTTCTACTTGGTTGTTATATGCAACAGGAGCTGCCAATAACCAATAATGGCCGTGATCTATCTGTGCGACCGAAATATGTTGATTTAAGCGCCCAGCTAACATCAACTCAACCCAAGTTTGTTGCTGCCATTTGCCACTAAGCGATGGTTGAGTGATGTAAACAGTATCACCCGAAAAATCGAGTAAACTCTGCTGGTATTTTTGCCCCAGCATGGTTAATGACGCAAGATGATCAATAATAATGCCGCGATTCTCTTCTGGCTGCATTAAGCTTTGAACCATTACAGGCCCCGACGCCTGATCTTTTAATACCGCCATATGCTGGTTAAGAAACAACAGGAAAGTCTCACTAATGGCTGTGGTTTCCCCTTCAACCAATTGTTCTTGCTGCCTTTGCATTGAATCTATCACCCGATTAATCACCAACACGGTGCTTAATAAGCCTAAGATCAACAAACTGATGAATACAAATCGAGCTAATGCATAGGAAATATTGATTTTTTTCATCTTTAAACGCACTTATTTTATCAAAATAACATCATTATTAAGGCCATAATAACCCATCAAATAATCAGATTGCGATAGCGCCTCATGCCCATCTTGATTTGAAGCGGTTACAGGGGAAAAAGGCCGTTGATAGGTCTTAATCAATCCTTCAACCGGATTTTTTAAATTTTCTAATGCCTGATGAATCGCCCGTCGGTCAGCAACAACCTCGCCGGTCAATTGTGCTTGATTAACTGCGCTAATCAATATTTTTGTTAAATCATAGGCATGAACAAAGCCAGTCTGCGCTTTAATGTCTGACGGCCCTTTAATGTCGCTAAACAAACTTTGCGCACGTTCAAGCACCTCAACGGCTAATGGCGATGGTGATTTAGAAATAAATGAAAATTTAGTTTGAATAAACTGTAAATGCTGTGGCGCTTTTAAAAAGTCGTCAATATGGTTAACGAAATCGCCACCGGTAATGCCCCAATGACTGCGCGTTGGCAACCTAAGGTCGGGCTCAAGCGCTAAAATAGCATCGGCGAATGTTTTTCCCTCAGCGGCATTAGCCACTAGAAATATGACATCGGCGCCAGAATTATAGATATTACGTAAGTTTATTTTAGCGCCATGAATACCAAGTCCCCAGTTAAACCAAGAAACTCCAACCGGTTCAATATCTAACTCTTTTAAGGCTTTCACCATGGTTTTATTGTTCGCTTTGCCCCAACCTGTTTTTTCTAACAACAGATAAGGTTTTTTAAAGCCCTCTTTTATCGCCGAATTGGCAATGACATAACCCGCTTTGGCGTCATCAACCGATAATCTAAAGATCCAATTTTGGGGATCTTTGCCTCGGGTTATCGGACTTGCAGCAGCCCAAGGGTCGAGCAGTAATATTTGGTTGTTATTGATAAAGCTTCTATTGGCCAACAATGGCGGTGAATGCAGACCTGAAAAAACCGCTAAGGCTTGAGGATTTTTAAGCACCTGTTGCAGATTCTTCTTACTGCGTGGGGTGCTGCCATGATGATTTTTTCGCACCAATTCAAATTCAAAACCACCAGCACTATTATTGTGCTCGGCCAAGGCTGTGCGAATACCGCGCTCAATCGATACCGATGAGGCTTTAGTACCGCTAAAGTCGGCATCAAGAATGATTTGGTAAGTGGGTTTTTCTAGCGCCTGAGTACTGCCGGTTAGACCAAGCAGCGTCGCGATTAAAAGTTGTTGTATTGCTTTCATCGTGCTTCCTCATTTAATCCATTAATAAAAACCATTACTAGATTATTGGCGAATTATCATCGCCTTGTCTAGTACTTTTGAAATAACTCACCCTTGATTGCATTTTGCAATGCTAATTAAAAATAACCGCGACCGACTGGCTGACATTAAAGATAACCAACTGAATAATAAGCTTAATATTTTTGGCATCATGTTTGCTAAGTCTAAGTATCAATCGATTAATGTGAGCGTAGAAAGATGACAACAGATGGCAAAATATGGCTACTTCTCGATAGCAGCAAATTTGGTGGCATAGAAACCCATGTTTTACAGTTAGCCAGAAGCTTAGCCAAACATAAAATGGCAGTGGAAGTTGTGTTTTTATCCGATTATGGCCCCCATCCTATTATGCCCTTGCTACAACAGCACAACATTGGTTTTAGCGTGCTCAAGTTTGGGCTGTTATCGCTTATTAAGGCGTTTAAACAGCAACAGCCACTATTGGTGCATACCCATGGTTATAAAGCGGGAATTTATGCCCGACTGGCTGGTTTATTTTCCACAACTACTTTGGTCAGTACCTTTCACGCAGGCGAAGTATTAAGCGGTAAGTTGGCACTTTATGACTTTGCTGACCGCATCAGTGCTTGTCTTTCACATGCCTTAATTGCCGTCAGCTGCCAAATCAATGCCCGGCTTAAGCATAAATGCACCGTCGTAGACAACTTTGTCGCTATCGAGCAACAAGCATTCCCTGGCGAACAAATTGCCTTTGTTGGCCGGCTTAGTCATGAAAAAGGCCCCGATCTATTTCTAAAACTATCAAGTTGTTTTACCCAACGACTGTTTCATGTTTACGGCGACGGCCCAATGCGCAACGAGCTAGAACAGCAAGCGGGCAATAATGTGATTTTTCATGGTCATCAAAGCAATATGGATCAGCAATGGCAGCATATTGGCTTGTTAGTGATGCCATCTCGTCAAGAAGGTTTACCACTGGCGGCGCTAGAAGCGATGGCCCATGGTATTCCGGTCTGCGCGTTTAATGTTGGTTCGCTTAACCGACTAATCGATGCTGATAATGGCTGGTTAGCGCCTGCTGGCGATTTACCTCGGTTGCGCCATGCGATTTCCCAATGGCTTAGCAGTTCACTAAAGTGCAAATTTGCGCGTTCTCGCAGCGCCAGAAAACGAGTGATTGTCAACTTTAGCGATATCGCTGCAATGCCAACAATCATCTCCTGTTATAACAAAGCGCTGCGCAACAATAACACCTCAAATACGCTATTACTTAGCGCCAACAAGGAGCAAAGTCATGGGGTCGAATAACCGTAAAACAGCCATTTTATTTGTCCATTATGGCAGCGACTGGATCCGAGGCAGCGAACGCTGTTTATTAGACTTGCTTAACCATCTTGACCGCGAAAAATTCACCCCGATTGTGTGGTGCAATAGCCAGCTGATGGCTGAGCAAGTCAAGCAATTACAGATAGACGTTACCTGCCAATTTTTTCCATTATTATTTGGTGCTAGAACGCCACATTATGATTTTAAGGGGTTTTTCAACTTAATTCGTCAAGGCACTCAATTAATACGCCGCCATCAAATTTCGCTGATCCATAGCAACAGCGGCGCGCCTTGCCAGTGGCTTAATATCGTTGCCAGAATAACCAAGATACCGCTAATTGCACATTTGCATTGCCGTTACCCGCTGCGCGAACGTTTAACGTTTGGCCTACATCATGTGTCGCAATTGCTCGCCGTTAGTCATGCTGTTGCCGATCAATATCTGGCCGACTCTCTGGCGACGGCGCGGATAAGCGTTGTGCCCAATGGCATTGACCAGCAGCGGTTTGTTATTAATGACCCGCACGATATCCGGCAATTACTCGGCCTTGCCAGCGACGATTTTGTGCTGATGACAGTCGGCTCATTGATTGAACGCAAAGGCATGGATTTACTAATTACAGCGTTGGGATCGGTCCGCCAGCAAGGCGTACCGGCTAAATTGGTGATTGTCGGCGATGGCCCCTGTCGGGAGCAATTGGCGCAACAAATAACCCTAGCCAACCTCAGCGAACACGTATTTATGCTGGGTGAACGCGACGATATTCCGCAATTACTGCAAAGCGGCATTAATTTATTTGTTAGTGGTGCCATTGAGGAAGTTTTCGGCCTGGTATTAGCAGAAGCTGGGTTACAGAAAATTCCGGTGATAGCCCCTGCTGTTGACGGTATCCCGGAAGTCGTCGCCCATAATCACAGCGGCTTGTTGGTGCCTCCTCGTGCGCCGCTTCATATAGCCCAAGCAATCGAATTGCTTTACTTGCAACCCGCCTTTTGCACCCAACTTGGCGCAGCGGCTAAAAAACGAGTCGAGCAATTATTTTTAATCGAAAAAAATGTCAAGGCTATCGAGTCGGTATACCAAACGATGCTAAGTAACAAGCATCACGCCTTGCGTTGGCACAGCCATTGGTCAGCAACAGCCTTATTAACCAGTATTAGTCAATTTTTAACGAGCAGAGTTGTCGGTCAACGACACAAGCACAACTGAGACCAATCCGCGTCGGAGCGGATGATGTTGGTAAATTACACATTGATCAAGTTAAGCCTCTCTCAATAGCGAGCTAGTGAGAGGGTCTTAAGAACAGTATTCGATAATTTTATCCAGCATAACAGCTCAATAATCAATGCAGATTAGCATAACTTAAGGAAACTCTATGAAAGCGTCCAAACATATTGTGGTAATCGATGCCATTGCCTTTGCTGGAGGCTCTAAAGTAGCCACCAATACTTTTCTTGCAACGTTAGCCCAGCCAGGGATAAAAATAACCATTATTACCAAAGACAAATCGTGCTGGGATCGCCAGTATCAATTTCTCGACCTTTATGAACTTCCTTGGTTGTCGGCGAAGGAACAAGGCTTATGGTATTTTTTTCGTCACTTCATTTTAGCCCTCAATATCCTGATCGCCCGATTACGCTATGGCCCAATCAACATCGCCGTCGGCGCGTCAGGACCAGGGGTCGACTTGTCACTCTATTTAAGTCAACTGCTGCTTAAATTTGAAATAATGCAGTTAATCCACGGCCCAGTCGCCAGCTCAAACACCATCGCTCGTTGTTTAACCAGAGCAAGTCATGTGTTTTATCTTAAAAGTACGTTGCCTTCGATAAAACAGTGTTTAATCAAACAACTCGACTCACAGCAAATATTATTGTTGTTAAGCAGTAATACCTATCAAGAGCTTCACAACGGTTTGCTCGACAGCGCTTGGCCAACACAATGCCAATACCACACCCCACGAATTTTATGGGCAGCCTCGTTGTTAAAATGGAAAGGTTTAGATTTTTTCGTCCAAGCTATTGCTGCAATCCCTCGTCGGTACCGCCCAATTACTGAAATCTGTTATATCCGACCGTTAGCGACAACTCAGGCCATCTGCCAAGCACCGATTGAAGTCCCCAAATTATATTGGCACGAGCAGCCTGAGCAACTCGATACCATTCGGGCTAGTTGCAACATTTTCATTTCAACCAGTACCAATGAGCCTTTTGGGTTATCGATTCTTGAAGCGTTAGCGGCAGGACATTGCGTAATAATTCCGATGGACAATGCTCACTGGGATCAAACCCTCACCCACGGTTTAAATTGCCTTAAGTACCAAGCTAATGATGTCAAAGATCTGGTTAACCTGGTGTTATCACTAAGCGGTGATATTAACAAAGTTAAACAATTAGGCAGTAACGGTCAGCAAATTGCCAAGCAATATCAAGCTGACAAGTTGTACCAAAAGTTGACCCGCCTGGTGTTAAAAAAAGTGGTAGAACAATAGCTAAAAAGGGTTTGTAAATTGCTTTTAGCTAAACAACGTAGCCTAAACGTTTTAAGCAACAGCTTGACCAATTTTGTCACTAAATCAGTCAACTAATCACAGGAGAGTAATAATGCTCAGTAAACTAAGCCGCTTATTGCCCGCAGCAGTACAGCAGTCAATTATTTATGGACTGAGCATAGCGTTAATGAAAAGTGTTTCATTAATCATGTTGCCAATCACCGCCTATTACTTACGCCCAGTCCAATTTGGTCAACTCGAATTGTTAACCAGCATTGCTATTATCTGCAGTATTTTAGTCGGTTTGGGGCTCGAAAGCACCTTGTTTCGCTACGCAGGATCCAGTAAAGATCGTAATAAAAATAAGCAAAGTGCTGCCACTATCTTGAGTTTAGCGCTCATTATGGGTGCTATTTCCCTTGCCATTGGCTGGCAAGTTGCCCCCAGCATTATTGCCAACATTTCGGTCGACATTTCAGTGGAGCAACTACGTTTAGTACTCATTATTGTTTCTCTGGAGGGCGCAGTAGCTATTCCTTTAGCATGGTTTCGCATGCAAGAACGAGTCCTATTATTCTTTTGGGCCACCAGCTCAAGAACCGTTGTTCAAGCGGTATTAATATTGCTTTTTTTGCAAATGCAGCATGGCGTTAATGGCGTATTAGCCGCTTGCTTAATTGCGGCAAGCATTCAAGCATTGATTCTTTCAAGCATGATGTTAAAAGACGTTGGGGTTGCCTGTAACTTCAGACAGTTTGCTCATTATCTTCGCTATAGTCTGCCGATTATCGGCAGTGGTTTAATTGCATTTTCATTGGCCGGGTTTGACCGCTGGATGCTTGCAGCCCAAAGTTCGCTAACCGATGTCGCGATATATGGCATTGCCGCAAAATTTGCTTTGGCGACAGTACTGTTAGTGCAGCCTTTTGGGATGTGGTGGCTGCCTAAAAGATTCGCCATACTAAAGCAACGTCTTGGCATCGCCAAAGCAGCTCATTACATTATGATTGGCATTATTGTGGTGATGGCGATTGCCGTGGTGGTGTCATTTATGGCGCCATTTCTAATTTATTGGCTGCTTGAGCCTGAATATCATCAAGCGATCAACTATGTTTTATGGCTCGTGCTTGCCATGGCGTTTAGAGAAATAGCCGAACTGGTAAATATCGGCTGTTTTTGTGGTAAATCGACTTACCAACAACTATTTGTTAATTTGGTCAGTGCTTTTATTGGCCTCACCATTATGTACAATGGCATTGTACATTGGGGAATTTGGGCGGTGGTTATTGCCCTAAATGTTGCCTACTTATCCAAGGCCATACTCTTTTATATCGCCAGCCAACGCAATTTACCATTACCCTACGATAGCTTAAAGCTGACGATAGTTATTAGCCTAGCACTGGGCTTAATTGGGTTAAGCCAATTTATCCCGTTAACGTTAAACGCGTGGTTAATTTCGATAGCGCTTTTAGCTGGCGGATTAATTACGACGATTAAGCGCGATTTGTTATCGCTTAACAAAACCTTTAGCTAAGCCTTTTTAAGCCGATGTCTGCCGAACCTAAATTAAGACCTAACGAAACTAACGCTAACCGCTATTATTTTTATTTAGCGTTGTGCCTTTGTCTCTTGTTAGCTGCTGCATGGTGGCGATTTCCGCACCCAATGCTGGCGCCAGTCATTGCCTTATTTCCCATCGCGATAATATTAGTGCTGTCGCTGCCCTTTGAAATGGTACTGCTGTTCGTGATCTTTTCATTTTTTCGTATTCATGAGGTGTTTCCAGCGCTCTATTCCTTAAAAATTCCACTCATGCTTTCTTTAGGCTCAATTGTTGGTCTAGGCTGGCATTTGGCGATAACCCAAAAAGTTAAGATGTGGTGGAATCGTGAATTAATCCTAATTAGCATCTTTTTTATGCTGGTGACCGTAGGGGTTGTTATGGCCAGCAACCGCGGTGTCGCGATCGAGTATTTTAAGGGAATTTACTGGAAAATTGCCCTAATGACCTATGCCATAACGTGGTTAACACGAACCAGTCGCGACTTTTCGCTGGCGTGCACGCTATTAACCGTTTCAGGTTGTCTGGTCAGCTTGGTTGCACTGAGTAATAAAGCCAATGGCATTGGCCTAGTCGAGGAAACCAGAGTCACTATTGGTCGTGCCTTAGGCTCAGTATTGGGCGACCCTAATGATTTGGCATTAGTATTAATGTTTCCTGCAGCATTTGCGACGAGCCTAATGACTACCGCCAAGTTAGCACGTTGGCAACGATGGCTGGGCATATTTAGTGTCCCGATTTTATTTTTCGCGGTGCTTGCTACTCAAAGTCGCGGTGGACTATTAGGCATTATTGCAGTGTTTGGCGTCTTTCTTTATCGCAAACTCAATAATAGATTTCTATTTATCATCATAGGCTTATGTGCAGGGTTACTACTGTATGTGGTTGCCGGGATCTCGGACCGCTCTTCAGGTGGCTCAGCTGAAGACGGCATGGATGCATCTGCGCAAGGGCGGCTATTCGCCTGGGAAGCCGCATGGGGTATGGCGTTACATAACCCCTTTACCGGGGTCGGCATCGACAATTTTTATTCAAATTACTTTTACTATAGTGCACATTGGGACGGTTTAAATCATGCGGTTCACAGCACTTGGTTCGGCATTTTGGCAGAAACAGGTATTGTTGGCTTACTGGTCTTTGTCACCATAATCATTATGCTGATGCGCATGGCATTTAATAGCGTCATCTCGCTCGAGAAAATGGCGCATGCGCCTGCGGTGATTACAGCGACAGCCAATGCCGTTTTTGCTGGACTGCTTGGCACAGTGGTCGCAGGTACATTTTTAACCCAAGGTTTTACTTGGCCAATTTATATCTTGGCCGCGCTCATTCTAGCGGTCGCCCGCTGGGTTGATTTAGCGAAAAAATAGCAATATGCAATTCATTTTGCATATTAAAAATATCCTCTCAAGCCTCTCCTCAGCAACAAAGCCCGTAATCCAATGATAACTAACAAAAAAATAGTTGGCATCATTACTGCTATGTAATAAGAAATCATCTAGCGGATTAACCCAATGAACCTAACAATTATCGCACAAACAAAGCAATGGTTAAAAACCAGTAATGTACCGGTAGTCAAACGTATTTTTAACACCCTTAAAATATGGCGCTGCGGTGATTTACCACTGCCAACATTTCCGTATCAAGTATTGTTCGCTATCCACCAGCTAGTAAGTAATACCTTGGGCTATCTCACGCGGGTATTTTATTGGACCCCACTATTCAAAAGCCAAATCAGCCAGTGTGGTCAGCAACTTTATCTTTATGGTGGTTTGCCTTACATGGCCGGTCCACTAAATGTGTGCCTTGGTGAACGGTGTCGAATATCAGGCCAAACCACCATCACCGGCCGCGCGGCTCACCCAACAGCTGCAACCCTAACCGTGGGTGACAATGTTGATATCGGCTGGATGACCACCATTGCGGTCGGCGATCATATTTTCATTGGTAATAATGTCAGAATTGCTGGCCGAGCATTTTTAGCGGGCTACCCGGGCCACCCCATTAACGCGAAATCACGCGCTCAAGGCTTGCCTGAAACAGACAACCAAGTGGGCAATATTGTACTTGAAGACGATGTTTGGTTAGCAACTGGCGTATCTGTAATGGCAGGCGTGACAATTGGCAAAGGCAGTATCATTGCTGCGTCAAGCGTCGTAACCAAAGACATTCCTGCCGGGGTGCTTGCGGCTGGCATTCCTGCGCGGGTAATTAGGGAGCTAAGAGTATGAGTTATTACAAAAGTAATAAAGGCCTTAGTAACATCTCGGTTAACGACTTACCTATAGCAACGGCTAAAGGCTCTACTATAAAAACAGCTAAAGGCTCTACTATAAAAACAGCTAAAGACTCTACAATAAAAACGGCTAAAGGCTCTACAATAAAAACGGCTAAGGACTCCAATAGCAAAACAGCTAAGGACTTAGTCGTTTTCGGTGAAGATTGGGGCGCATTGCCCAGCAGCACACAGCAATTGATCAAACATTTGGCGCGAAATCGAAAAATTATTTGGATAAATTCAATCGGTCTGCGTCAACCAACATTTTGCTGGCATGACATAAAACGCATGTGGCACAAAGTTAGCGCCGTATTGTGCCGCGCTCCGGCACGTACCGATAATAAGGCGAATAACCAAGCCCTTGAGCTTGCAGATCATCAATTTATGGTGCTCAATCCTACAACCATGCCGGCCCCTCGTGCAGCGATAACTCGCTATGTCAGTGCAAAACTGCTCGCTTACCAAGTCAGTCATGCGATTAAACAAGCGCAGTTAACTGCGCCAATATTGTGGATTTCATTACCGACCGCGGTCGATGTCGTCGGCAAGCTCGGAGAGTCAGCCGTTGTCTATTACTGCTGTGATGATTTTAATGCGCTTGAAGGGGTTGATCACGACACCGTGACCCAGCGCGAACAGCAATTAGTCGATTGCGCCGACTTAATCTTAACCGCCAGTGATAACCTACGCGCTAAATTTGATCACAAGGCCAAGTTTGATCACAAAACTGTCGTAACCGTTGAACACGGGGTCGACTTTAACTTGTTTTCACAGCCAACGGTGCGCGCCACTGATCTGCCGAACAACAACAAACCAACAGCGGGATTCTATGGCAGTATCGCAAGTTGGATCGATTTGGAATTATTGCAACAAACCATCAGCCAATTACCCGATTGGAACTTTGTCTTTGTTGGCACTATCACTGTCGATGTCAGTATATTATGTCAATATAAAAATGTTTACTTTATCTCAAGCAAGCCGCATAACCAGCTCGCGAGTTACAGTCAGCATTGGACTGTCTCATTACTGCCATTTCACATTAACAATCAAATATTAGCCTGCAACCCATTTAAATTGCGGGAATATTTAGCGGCGGGCCGACCAATAGTTAGCACCCCGTTTCCGGCACTGGTCCCATATCAGCAATTAATTGACGTGGTGACCAACTCGCAACAAATGGTCGCGGCATTGCAACGAGCCCGTGACGTTCAAGGGTTCGATCCGCGAAAACGCCAAGCCGTAATCAATCAAACCTGGAGAATTCGTGCCGCCCAAGTCGCCAATTTGGTGGATTATTTATGAACGACTTATCTTACCAACTGCTGTATATCTTTATGGCAGCCTGGCGCCGCCGGTATTTAATCGTTACACCACTTATCATCTTGCCTTTGGTGGGCTTAACGATTGGCTTAACCACCGCCAAACAATATCAATCACATACCAGCATGCTGATTCAAGAAACGGCGAAAATGAATCCATTTTTAGAAGACTTTGCTGTGTCATCGATGCTTAAAGAACGCTTAGATTCCTTGCAAACGTTATTGCATTCACGCCATATTCTCGGCGCTGTTGCGCGCGAGCAACTGTTAATTGATGACAATTCATCGGCTCAAGAATATCAGCGTACCATCGACCAGTTGTCAAACGGACTGTCGATGACCATGGTCGGTAAAGATCTTATTCGGATAGACTACACCGCAGGATCAGCCGATGGCATGAAACAAATGCTGACAACAGTCAGCAGCCACTTTATCGAGCAACTGCTGGCTCCTGAGCGTTCTAGCATGGAAGATTCTGCGATATTTTTAGAAAAATACCTCAAACAACGCCAACAAGCGCTGCTCGCTGCCGAACAAGCATTAGCCAAATTTAAAGACCTGCACGCCAGAAACTTACCGCAATTGCACAGTGCCAATA
>Ga0209291_1002965_pt1 | contig 13110 bp, 15 predicted proteins | sample GOMGulsemesocosm_FD_184633 | JGI IMG/M metagenome (GOLD analysis project Ga0209291, IMG submission 184633) | Methane-oxidizing microbial communities from mesocosms in the Gulf of Mexico - GOM9B Gulf of Mexico (SPAdes) (version 2) | ecosystem: Environmental > Aquatic > Marine > Cold seeps...
GTTTTTGGTAATCGCTCGCTTTAGTGGCCAGCGCTTGAGCGTCCAACTCTTGAGCATCTTCATTGTCCTTAGAAAAATCTTTGGTTAAAGAATCTTGCTCAGGTAATCCTTCCAAGAACGACTTGAACCACGTAGCCGGTGATTCACTTTTACTGCCATCAGCAGCAGCGAATTCAAAGGTTGCATCATCGCCGTCTTCTAGGTTGGCCATGAACTCAGCAACACCTTCGATATTGGTTAATCGCGGTGATTTACCACCGTTGATTGTTTCGTTAACAAAAGTCGCGGCTTTGCTTACGTTGGCTTGAAATTGAAGTGTCTTGTTCTTGGCTCGCTCTTCATCGAGTGATGCTTGTAGCGCTAGCTTTTCTTCTTCAGTCACGGCGTTATCCTCATGGTCGGTTGGGGTAGAAAAATCGGTGTCAGTAGATTGGGTTTCTTGGCGGCGTTCGTGCTCTGCAATAATGGTGTCTTCCTTTAAATACTCCGCTTGCCATTCAGGCACGACTTGATTGGCGGTTTCAGTGCCGAATTTATCAGTCAGGAATGTATGCAGGTTTGAAAGTAGACGTGTAACTACATTAGATGTTTGCAGAGAAATAGATTCGATTTGCTCGCTTGCCGCAAACTCAAATTCAAGGCCGTCGGCGGCCTCGTTAAATTGCCAGTTCAAGCCGTCAACAGCAGGGGCTGCGCCACCTAAAAAACCGATATGGCCAAGTTCATAACCACCATCGACTTTATTGAGGCGAACGCTACGGTTGGGGTAACGCTTATCTTTAACGGCCTGTGCAAACTCAGCACTAACGTCTTGTGCTTTAGCGAACAGCACGCCGTCTTCAATTTTTAGTTCAGACGCCCAGCCCCACGCAGGGTCATCAACTTTAGGATGGCCAATAACCAAGGGGGATTTTTTAGCTGAGAAGTTTTTAACCACTGATTCTAAATCAGCATTGGTGAATTGTGCCGTAGCGCCTTTCGAATCGGTATGGTTGCCAATTTTAAAAATGTCGAACCAAGAAAATGATGTATTTGAAGTTTCGCCAGGCATAAGTTTTAAACCAACAATAAATGAGGGTTTAATCTTATGTTTTAAGGATTGAGGATGACGCTGAAAAACACTTTACAGTGCAGGGATGGGCTGTGTATTTATAGACTAGAACGCCTTGAAATAAGATACAAGTTGTTTATTTATGAAATATTTATTGCACGCAAATAGTTATTCGGAAAAGACCCTTTGGAGTCTTTTCATCATTTGGTGTAATCTAATGTAAAATATTAAACAGCGAGAATTTATGGAAGCGATAGTAGGTGTTTTTTATACGCATAAGGAAAGTGGTCAAGTTGTTAAAGTGATTGAAGCGACAGAAGACAACGTTAGAGTGGCGGCTCAATCCTCACGGGCCAAAACTTACATGGGAATAATAACTTTTAGAAGGGAATACCGAGAGTTAATTTAAGGATTTTCCGTTATTTAATAGGCCCCGTTTATTCGGGGCTTTTTGTTTCTATGAAAAGACACCATTGTCACTTGTTATGGTTTTTCTAAAACGTGCTAACTGAATATATTTTATTACTTAGTAATATAATATTGTTTTGTTTAACTATTTTACTCAAGTAATTTTAGTTCGGTTAAATGTCTTGTTATAAGGGGTTTAACCACTACATTGAACTACCTTGACGATTATCGCCAAGGCACCAATAACTATACCCGTAGACCAAGCCCAATGATTTTTAGCAAAATATTTAACAGGATTTTTCTTTATTAAAGCTGCTTCATATCCCTGCTTTGAAAATACAAAATGATGATCTTTAGTTGGTTGTATTACGAGATCTCTAGTTAATGCTTCTGCGAACCATTGACTAAGATACTTTTTAATTTCTATTTTTTGGGAATGTTTCTTTAAGGTTGGCATTTGCTCAATGATATCAAGATCAATTGAGCTAAATTTATGAGCCATAATAAAGCGAAGTTCAGAACCAAACTTTTCTTTCGTTATAGCCAACAAACCGAGCAAAAATTCCTTTTCATTAAATTCAGGAGTGCTAATTTCCATGATTACCCTTGTAACGAGGCTGTAGAATTTATCATTTAAGAAAAACAGCCATTAACTTTTGATTAATTTACGCTAAAAAATGCGCACCTATGTGAATCTAGTACTGTATGAGAGGTATTTATTGAAATAAATACCTTTCAACGGCATAGTTTCTGACTCTGGAACCTAAGATTTATAAATTCTACAGCCTCAACGCCCAAATAATGGGCAAATCACAGTTGTTTTTTGCTCCTGCGTCGCTTAATTTTACCAACTGATATTTGTCCTGATTAATTTGCTTGTTCTATTTTGTACTGACTAGTGACTTCTATATTTGCTAGATTTTGAAAAGCTATAAGCGCTTTATTTGCATTATTTCTTAGCTCTAAAATATGATCATCACGCTTTGCCGAGTCTACATTTTTATTTGAGCCGATATATTGGTTTGTATAATCAAATAATTGATGTGCAGAAAGTTGTAGTTTCTTAGAGGAGATAATTGCCACTTCGTTATAGAGCATTAAAAATGATTTGTAGTCATCGGTGTCAAAACTACAAGTAAAGCTAATATGATCATAAGTTAACTTATGTGAAATAGAAGTAAATTCAACATATTTCATTTTCTTATCTTCTTGTCGTTTGAAAAAGTTTGCCCGTAGCTCTTTTTCGTTTTCATGCTCTTGTGTCTTTTTCAAAACATAAATACCAGAGATAGCTGAAATCAGGACACCTAAGCCAATTTTGACAGCTGTATCGGCTACATTCACCCAATCCATTTATATACTCCTATCGTGATAAAAAATATAACAGCTTATTCTACGGCAAACACTGCGATACTTGTTCGTATAAATAGGCTTAAAAAGAATTTAAAATATAATATTTATTTAATAATTACAAGGGATTAATATCCACTTACTAATGATTAGCAAACAAGTTAGTATGCAAATGCGGATAGTTTCCTAAGATTAAAAATATTATGTAAACAAGTTGTTTTCGCGAGACTCAATTAAATAACAGAATTAATTATAACTATAAGATATTGAAATAGCGGTTTTCCGTGGAAGTAGCTAAATCACAGGGCTACACTATTGATTTGGCCTTAATGTTCTAATATCGTGTCAGTTCCAGTTAATTATATGGAAATATTACGACATGGAATTACTTCACTTTGTAGGCCCCAATGAAAAAGAATGACTGTAACAATCCACTCGCCACACTTTAGCCTACTGAAAATATGTTCTGATATCTTTCATTGAAAGATCACCATGCTCAGAAAGGATAAAGCTAAATGATTTATCGACCTCTGAAAATTGAAGGAGTTGTTGGCCAACGTCATTTTCTTCTTTGCAAAATATATTAGTATCTAAGAATATCTGGTGACGCCTACAGGTGAAGGGCCTGTATTTATATATAGAACATGAGTCATTTTTTAAGAATGGGCAACTCTCACCTATTTTTTTTCCTTTAGGGATGTTTTTTACAATAGATTTTGCATTTTTCTTAATGTTTAAAATTTCTAAACTTGAAACATCGATTTTAATATAACAACAATGTGAGCATCCACTTTTACAAGGTGTTAGGTGCTGAAATGGTTTATATAAATCTGCCATAAAGTTATATAAATAATTCAATTTTGACATTGGGTTCTTAGGGATATCTTTCACTATTCTTAAAAGTTTGTCTTCTTTTTCAATCAATTTAATAGGAATAAAACTGACAGCTTTGTTTAGGTTTTTTTTCGCAAATTCATGATTTGGCTTTAGACTCATATATCTTCCTCGCTACTCTGATTCAAATATATATTTGTCACCATATAGTGATTCGTAATTAATTTTAAAAACATAACGTTTATTTAGCTTTTCAAATAAATCTTGATCTACTGAATCGGTAAATTCAATTTTGATTACTGTTATTTTTTCATCTTTCGCTATAAACGAATTAGGGGTCATATGAGCGTCATCGTATATAGCATTGGTTCCGTTTAATTGGGATTTTAAATCTGCTTTAAAGTCATCGTTGCTACTGGCTTGTCCTTCTATAAAAAAATCCCAACTCACAATCTTAGCTGTGCCAAAACCCTTGTTTTGTATCCAATAATGCACTGTATTATCATTTTCGTGCATCCATGAATCAATTACTGGTCTAACAGATAAACGGTTATGTTTGATTGTTTCTCTTGATTGTAACGTTGCTTGCTTCATTTGCTGAAGGGTTGCATACGCTGCAATAGCTGCAATTAAAACACCAGTTATCGCGGTAATTAAAGTGAATATTTCTACTACATTCATTATGCTCTTTCCTTGATCGCTATCATAAATGCCTTCTCGGACTCTATTCAATTAAAGGCAAGTGACTAATAATATTTGAAGAAAGAGATTGATATAATTAAAGTTTTAATGCAAGTGTTATTAATCAATTGATGAAAGATGTAGGAACATAGATTCTCGCTAAACTAAAAGGATTTAGAATGTATAAAATAATCACAATAAATAGTAACGTATATTTATTCTCCATCCAAATATCAGAGCATGTACTAATATGATATGAAGTATCGGAGGCTTATCATGAATAAAACTAACATCATCATATTAGTATTAAATCTAATCGTCACACTGAGTTTGTTTTATGTAATTATGCTGCAATTGGATAATGACGAATCTACGAAAACGACTATCCTGAATAATCAAAGTGAAATACTGACGATGTTAGATGAGCAGCTAAATTGTGTTAATGCACAACAACCATCTCAATAATGACATTAAACCATGTTTAAAAGGTGTTTAAACATGGTTTAAATTTGTTTAAACGATTTAATGACGAGCCAATGTATTCTAATAACATTTTACAGTGCTTAAATCGCGTTACAGGACTTAACACAATCTCAGTGTTCCTTGACTAGATTGTGTTAAATGACGTTGTTCAGCTATAAGTTTCAATTAAGGAATCAGCAATGCTATTGATTTCTGTCAAATCATCCACTGGCTTAAACATAATGTCTAACACAACATTAATAATCTTATATGCCTTTATTAGGTCATTCTGGTTTAACGCTTCGTTACCATGAGAGCCTGCATTTCCAAGCCACTTAATTGCCATAAGAAGCTTTTTAACTTTTTCTAATTCAGCATCGATATTTTCGATATTTTCGATATTTTCGATTCTTCGATGAAGTTTCCCTGCGGGTATTTCTTTAGAATCAAGTAGAATCTCTAAACTTGCGCGAATCTTATTACCACAAGAATCAAAGTCTGCAAAAAATAGAGAAAATGATTGTTCTAATGCATTACGAACGTCGTCAGGCACATAACTAGAAATATTAATCATTTTAAGAGATGGCAAAAAATATTTAGGTTTACAATTAGCTATGTACTCATGATTTTCCAGATAATTTTCTTGGTCATAGTATTCTTCTATATAACCGTTACCGATCATTAATACAGCTTCTTTGCACTTACTTCGATTGCACTGCAATTTTGCTTGAATCACATACTTAATCCACTCGTGTCCGAACTCTGGATGTTCCTTTGAATTTTTTGTCTCAGCATCCTCAATAAGATGATGCTCGATATTTTCTAGGATACCTTTGCCACAGGTTGGGCAATGATATTCAGGGAAACTATCAACGTTGAAATAAGGTAATGTAAAGCTATCCATTTATATATACTCCTTTTATGTGCATGTGATTATGCGTAAATAATTAAGATTTTTCTAAGTGCGTTTGAGCTACCACAAAGCATGCTCGAATATTGCTTTTTGTTGAGGGTACTTGTTAACTAAGTTTTCTGTAATTTTTTCTTGGTGCATAGAGAAGTTAAATTTATTCAAGCGCGATTCACTAAAGTCGTCAATTTTACCAAAGTCATCCCTTTTCTTATCAGGGTCTAGATACATCTCAATATCAATATATAAAATAACTAGTTTAGAAATATCGTTTATTAAGAATAGAGAATCTGCAGATGTTACTTTCTTCAAGTCATTTGACAAATATTCGGCCCGGTCATTAAGATAGGAAACATTCTCTAATATACGCCTGACAAGCCTTTGTTCACTTTCTGAAAATGTGTCGAAAAATGTTTCATTCACACAACCTTCGCTGAAAAAATTAAACTTCATTGGAGTGGCTACTCTAACGGGAAACTGAACTTGATGTTGTTCAAAGGCGTAAGCAATTTGTACAGCTTCGAATATACTTCCATATGCGCGAATATTTCCATTAAAAACTTCGTTCTTAAAAGCTAAACACTCACGTGTAAAGTACCGATGTGTATTTAGACTATTTAGAATACCTTTTAGGTATTCTGCAAAAGGCGCTAATAACACACCAAAAAACACACATAAAACTGGTACCCACCAAGGCATAAATTTTCCTTATATAACTCGTTCTTGTTTACGTCGCGCAAGACATGCACTGGTAAGTTGATAGACATTCGGTTTCCGTTGCGTGTGCTACGGGTGTTAAGGCCTTTGGCGATTTGTTGGATAACATAATCACCAAGAATAAAAAGGTTACAGCAGTGGGTAACTAGTTAGTTGGAAAACTATACGTATACACATCGTCTGATTTACGCAAAGTTTCTCCAACTTGATTTACCGTTTTAAATCCCGTTTTAGTATAAACTACCTCTTCAGAGCCACGCACGAATCCGCCATAACTATTCTTTGCGCCATACGACATAAAAAAGCACCAATGACCATAATCAAATTTGGGACTTAGGTTGTCAGACATACCCATTTTACTGGCATAACATTTATAACTCTTCGTAATATTAAGGTTCTTTAAAGAATCCGGATCTTTCAATGTAGAACGAATAAATGCGTCAGCATAAGTTAATACATTTTCAGATTTGGGTTTTTGAGGATAATCAAGTAAAGCAGCTTCTTTGTAAACCTGTGTTGTAGAAACGCAGCCAACTAAGATAAACGGTGACAATAATACTATTTTTGATAACTTCATTTGAATTCCTTTTAATTTGAAGTGTTTGAAATTGTTAACTTATAATTAAGCCGTAGATAATATATTGATTTTGATATCACATCAATCCAATTTCAGCGTTTGTTTTTTACGTCTATCAGGTCCACGTACCAAGTGAACAGGCATTTTGATTGTCATCTTGTTTCCGTTGCGTGAGCAGCTACGGTTACAGCGAACGTTCATTGATTTAGCGATTTGGTTGATCACATAATCGCCCAGGTTGAAATTGATCACTCTATTGAATCTATTATTTGCATCACCATCATCAGTGACATCGACCACAATGCAGTGTTTTACTTTGTTCACATGAACTACAACGTGTGCACAATTCTTAGTTTCAAGTGCTGTTAACACAGCGTGATAAACAACCGCATACACTTCACATTCAAAATTATGGTCTAGGCGTTCGTTACCGAGCGACACATCAAACGTCACTTCAATACCCATATGTTTCATAATGCATTGTGTTTGAAGTGAAAGCAGCCCTTGGTCTAACGTGTTGCTACCAAGCGCCGCTGCATCATTTGCAATCGGTGTTAACACCTGGAGCACATTGTGTAATTTCACCAACGCTTCTGTTTGCATGGTGGCGTTACCGCCACTTAATCCAATGCATGCTTCAATATCTACGACTGCCGCATGCAAACCTTCTTTACGTACTAAACGTTGGTTGGCCGTAAACACGCGGTGAAAGGATTGAACCCAAGACATGACCGATTTAGTCACGAAAAGTATGAACGCGATAAGCAATATCAGATATATGACTTTAGCGGCCACTGTTAAATACCAAGGCGGCGTGATAACAAAACTAAATGAGTAGGGCGTTGACCAGCTGTCTTCCATACGACTGCGTTTACGATATTCAATTTCATGTTTACCACTGTCTATACGGTCAAATTGTATGAGCGGTGTGCCAATGCTGTGCCATTTTTCACCGTCGACTCTATATTGATAGAAGTAATCTATAGCGTTGCCATAGTCATAATCAGTCATGCCGATATTTATCCAGCTTGTAAGCGCTAAGTCATTCTTTGGTTCACCCAAAATAGTACCGTTTTGAGTTTGAACATAACTGATTGCATCATGTTTTGGTTCAATCACCGTAGGGGGGAATATTGTAACGAGTCCTTGCTCAGTTGTTGCCAGCAAATGTTTAAAAGAAGAAATGACAGAATTAGGAATAAAACCGTAATGTTGTGTCCCATCCATTAACACTGTCTGATTGTCTTTTACCTTGTGTAAACCATATTTTGTTAAAGCAACCAATGAACCATTAAATGTTAGCAGTTGGGTAATATAATCAGGGCTAGGTAACTTACGCCATTTATTATCCACGTATTTATGCAAACCATCGCCATAGGTCGCCGCATAAAGAACATCACCAAACATAAAAGTATCTGCAACCGCAGCAGCATTCTCAAAATGTAAACTGATAACTCCGTTGTTATCGATCACCAACCCTTTTTGAGTGCTTATGTAAGTAAGCCCATTAGCTTGACGAACCGACAGCACTTCCTGGCTAGGTAACTTTTCATTATTAGCATATGGAGTCGCGCCCTTGGCTAATTCATTAAAGGTAATAACGCCATGTTCATCAGTGGCTAAATACAAGACACCATCAATTACACTGGCGTTAATCACATAGCCATCAAATATCTTTTTGGCGCTAGTCAATGTGCTGTTTAGAAAATAACTCCCAACACTGGTGCTTACAACGGTTCCACCCCAAAATCCATTAATGGCCAAAATATTATAATTAGGAGCCTTGATAACTTCATCAAGCAGGTTTACTCGTTCAAATTCCTTATCTGTTTTGATGAATAGCCCGTTTTTAACGCCATGCCAAATAGCATTGTTGTGCTGTGAGATCACATTATATTTACTCACAGACTTCAAACGCTCAACTCTTACTGTTGGCGAGAAAATATCAAACCCTGTTAGCTTAATTGCCCAAAGTCTCTTTTGAGAATCAACAAGTAAATCGCGGTAGGCAGTAAACCCAACAGGGATTTTTGATTTAGTATTCATAAAATCAAGATATGAGACATCATGAATAAATCCATCATCAACAAAAAACAACCCATACGGATCACTAAAGGTGAGTAATGACACATCTTTGACAGGACGAACCAAGAAGTGTCCTTTGAAAGAACTTGGAGTAAACGACACTAGCGCGTTCGTGGTCGAATAAATAGCACCAACAGGGGTTGCGATAATACTACCTGAGCTTGCATTATTATCACGAATGTTGCGAATGCCACGGTAATTAATCATATACACTGCTTTATCAGACAATGCATAACCGTCAGTAGAGTTGGCTGCAACATCAAATAACAAGCCATCTGTTTGAAGTATAGAAAGTGACAGAGACTCTAAATTTATAGAAGCTAGTTCACGTTTGGCAATAGCGAACAACGTTGAATCACTAACGGCTAATTTGGTGGCGTTGAAGGTAGAAACTTGTATGGCGGTCATTGTGACTAAATTGATACGCCAAATACCTAATGAGTCATAGGCAACATAGATAGAGTTAGACGGTTTGTGATACGCAATGTGAATGGTCCATGCTCTAGGCAAGTCTGACAATTCGTTCATGTTCAGATAATGATGGCCATCGTAACGAATAACACCATCGTGGGTAGAAAAGTAAACATTATCATCTACATCTTGCAAAGCATTGTAGGTGTGTTCTAGATGTACTGCATGTAAAGAGCAACTAACAAGCAATAGCATAAGTATTGCGGCGATATTCCTAATCATTTTTACAATCCCTTTATCTAAAATAAAAGCCAACCGAGGCTGGCTTATTACTGCATTAGCAAACGAAGTTACAATTTAATCGTGTGATAATGTTCCGCAAACACCAAAGTGTCCTGGCGGTTCACCTGAATCATCACCAGTACCTTCTGTACCAGCTTGATCCAACATTGCAGATGGGGCACTTAATCTCATACGTTTCTGCATGGTTTTAGAGCCCTGTAACTCTTTATTCGAATACGTTGACCAATATTGAGCATCACTTGGTGGTGACACAATTATAAACGTTGGCTTACGTGGATCGCTTTTATTCACCTTAGTGTTCCATGTGTCCAAAATACTTTGGCCAGCGGCTTTGCCCCACAACGCAGAATAGGCAACAGCCATAAGCTGAGCGCCACTATCACTGGTTACAATGACACCTGTGTTTTGATATTTACTGCTGCAATCAAGAGACATATCAACGCTTAATGTTGATTCGTCTGGTAACAGTAATTGAGCATTAAGGTGAGTAATTACAGCGCGGTCTTTCTTTGTCTCTACAGCAATTGCAGATGCGCTTAATGTGGCCATTATTGCGCAGCTTAGTAATACATTAACTTTTTTTAACATTACAAATCCATCTAGTTTTATGCCATGTGCAAGGCTCCTTGGGCAATAACTTTTACAATCACTTCATTAAAATTGTGTTCAAACACAGCTTTAATCAAAAGCGGTCGCAATTTCTTATACACAAAAAGCTCGCGGTCAGCGGGCAAATTCTTATTAAATAATTCATCGTCCAGTACCTTATCAACCAAAGCATTAGCAGCGATCAAATCATCGACACCCAATGGCGGTGGTACATCCGGTTTTTTACGATCTACTTTATCGATGTGTTTCGTTACTTCAATTTCAAAGATTTCGTCCAAAGAAATACCAGCTTTCTTACAAGCACGAACTACACCTTCCCACGGCAGAGAAACTCTATTTCTCGCATTTGTAACAGCAGAAGGTGATAAGCCCATAACAATTGAGAGGCCTCTATCACTAGGCACATCAAATGCTCTTTGAAGATTTTCAATAAACTCTTCAACCTCGACGAGTGCAAGGCTATCAGCAACATTAATCATAAGTCAACTCATATGTGACGTTTATTCGTAACTACAAATAAAATATTAAAACAGTTGACAACTACATACGTGACGCCTTAATGTGAATAACAAGCGGTGAATACATATGTAACGCCATGTAAATTAAATCTAACTTAACGGTGAAACTTAACATGAATACTAAACAAATGACATTCGATGACATTCAAAAAGGCCTCAATGAAAAAGACATTTTATTTTCTGACATAGCAGCAGCTTGTGAGGTTACAAGATCAATGGTGTCAATTATCGCAAAAGGGCAATCCACTTCGTACAAGGTTGCACAATCTATTTGCCTTGCTCTAAACAAACCTATCAATGAAGTGTTTGGCAATAAATACGACAACCCTGGACGTAAAACAGGTAAACAACGTGCAGACCGAAAACAACAAGTCATAGCAGCCCTTAAAGCCAACACGCCTGTGCCACCAATCGAAATTGTCGCTTAATAAAAATAATAATAACAGGTTAATTGAAAGGAATTTTTACCATGAGAGAGTCAAATCCAACAGCCAGCTGGCTGACTTCAGAAACACCACCATCGTGTGATGTTTATCATCAATTTGCTCACGTTGTTAACACCCACATGCGTCAGAGCGGTTACACACGCGCTGGCATTGCAGATCGTATGAATCAGGCGTTACAAGCCTTTGAAGTGCAGGTTGATGAAACGAAAATCAACAAATGGTTTGCTCCAAGCCAGCCCACCAATATGCCCGTTCATTATTTACCTGCTTTGCTATGGGCGCTACAAGCTATTGCTCCTGCTAATGAACTGCTTAAGCCCTTGTTGTTTAGTGCTGTAGATCAACACGCAAAAATGTTGCAACAACACGGGCAGTTACAAATGGAGATTCAAGAAAAAAGACAAGTACAACAAGAAATTGAAGATCAGTTATTAAATCAAAGTAATGAGACCTAGCATGAGTAGTACACAAATGAGTGCAGAACAGAGCGCTGAACTGCAACTTAAAGTAGAAAAATTTGCCGGTGACATTCAGTTGATTATTCCCGATACGCAACAAGCAACGTGGGATGAAGTAATAAACTTGGAAGAGCAAGCATTTATTAATTCGGCCAAGCGGGGTCTGTTACTCATGACCTTAAAAGATAGCTTAAAGCATGGAAGTTTTGCTACTGAATTAAGTTCACGCGGTATAAGTCAAAGCTCAGCAAAAGACTCTATGACAATTGCAAAGATGTTACTTACTTTACCCGACTCAAAGCGCCAGACGTTTGGCGTTTTAAATTTGAAGCAATCACAGCTAACAGAAATTGCTCGATTACCACTTCAAGTTATTGAAGATATGGATGATGAAGATCTCGATAACTTATCTGATTTGTCGGTGCGTGAACTCAAAAAGGAAATCAAACGCCTCAAAGATAATAACAATGAATTAGATATTGAACGCGCCGACGCTATTAATGAGCTAGAACGTGAGCGTATTCGTAAAAAGTCCACCACGCGTTTCGAGCTACCGTTGTTCATTTCTCAAATACGCAGTGATGCCATTGCCTACACCGAAATGCTAGACGATGCCTTGTCACAGTCTGTTGCCCAAACAACCGAACTCATTGAAAAGCGTTCACTAGATTTTGATAGTCGGTTGGCTGCTGCGCAAACTATGCATCATTGCTGGGCGTCTATGTATATGCAAATTGGCAGCATGCTAGAGCGTTTGCATGGTGAGTTTGGCGATCAAATTCAGGGTATCGAAAATTTACCGCGTTTTGATGAAGCCGAATGGGAATATGTCGATAGTGAACGTGGCCGAATGTTAGAGAGCTTTCAAGCGTTTCACAATTCAAAAAAAGGAGCTAAATAATGCATCCTGCCGTTATGAAATTTAACAAGCTAGTCAATATTACTGGCGACAAGTCGTGGAGTGAATCGACTACTAAAGCACGTGGTATTGCGCAAAGTAGAAGCATCATTGTTAAGCACTTAATTAATCAAGATAGTGGATTAGATGCTGCATTTAAAGGGTTACGTTACAGCTTAAATCATGGTGAAGCTCTGCCGTCTGTGGCTTCAGCTGTTATGGCGTTAGGTAAATTACCTGGTCGTGCAACCATCTACAATTGGGTGTCTGCTTATAAACTCAATAAAATAGAAGGGCTTTTGCCACAATTTAAAGGCAAAGCACGTACACAACATCCATGGGAGTTACGCTGCCTTGCGTTATATCACGCGTCAAACAGTCCTAGTTTTGCG
>Ga0209291_1002969_pt1 | contig 13095 bp, 13 predicted proteins | sample GOMGulsemesocosm_FD_184633 | JGI IMG/M metagenome (GOLD analysis project Ga0209291, IMG submission 184633) | Methane-oxidizing microbial communities from mesocosms in the Gulf of Mexico - GOM9B Gulf of Mexico (SPAdes) (version 2) | ecosystem: Environmental > Aquatic > Marine > Cold seeps...
AAGGTGATATCGCGAAGAGTGAATATATGTTTGTGGTGAAAGGCGTAAACATTACCAATGCACAGTTATCATTGAATAATCGCCAGGATGGTACATATCACAAATTATCTGATAGCAGCTTAAACATAGGTGAATTTGCTTTTGGTAAGCCTGTCGCTATTACGCTAGCCGCAAATTATCGCACGAATGAGTTAACGGCTAAATTGAATACCAGCATGGTGCTCACTATTGATGAGCAGTTTAATCAAATTACACTCGCGCAACTTAATAACAAACTTGCCTTAACGGGTAAGTCATTGCCGCGTCCAGAAATGAATATTTCACTACAAGGTGATATGACTTTTGACAATGCCTATAAGAAAATGCAACTGACTGGTCTTAAATTGGATGTTGATGAATTAACTATCTCGGGTGATTTATCTGCGGATGTATTTGCAAAGCCAAGTTTGGAATATAACCTTGCTATGAATACACTTGTTGTTGATGATTGGTTACCTAAGAGTGAAGCGAAAAATACAGCAAAAGGCACAAGTGATGGTACCACTAACGTAAAACAGCGCGCGACAAAACCAACGGCTGAAGTTGAACCTGACCTAAGTATATTATCAAGTGTGAATCAAAAAGGTACGTTAACCGTTACTAAAATTAAACAGGGCGAGTATGTCTTGGATAATATTAAACTTCAGAGTGAGTTAAAAGATGGTGTACTTCAAATCACTAAATTATCGTCAGATCTTTATGAAGGTAAGTTGATGGTTAAAGCACTATTAGATAGTAACCAGAAGCCCGCTACGTTTAATATGAACAGCACGTTAGAGAAAGTACAGTCCGAGCAATTAGTGACAATTGCTGCGGGCAAGAAGATGCTAACGGGCTTGGTTGATATGGACGTACGTTTAAGCGGTAAAGGTTTAACCATGACGAAGCTTAAATCGGTTACGAAGGGCACGATAAACACGACCTTCTCGGATGGTGCTGTGTTAGGTGTTAATGTGGCGCAAGAAGTTCGTAAAGCAATTGCCATGTTTAGCAAGAAACCTGTCGATGATGCAGATCAAAGTGAGCAAACTGATTTTAGCTCAATGGTTGCAAACTTTAAGTTAGGTCATGGCAAGTTAACATCAACAAAGATTGATTTAGCATCACCCGCGATTAAGGTGGATGGTAAAGGTCATGCAGACTTAATACGTGAAAAACTTGATTTTACGTTTGGTGCATCAGTTGCTGAAAATATTGGCGGCCAATCAAGTTCAACAATGAAGGCTGTGCGTGATTTACGCCTTCCTGTTAACGTGAAGGGTAGCTTTGCTGAACCTAGTATTAAGTTTGATTTTAGTGACGTAACAAAACAAGTTATTGAACTTGAAAAAGACAAGCTAATTGAAAAGTACCTTGGTAATGATGAGAAAAAAGATAAAATTAAGAATGAGATATTTAAAGGTCTAAATAAATTGTTCTAGCATTTAATAACAGCGTATCTAAATAAAGACGTGAAACAAAAAAGCCTGTTAGCTTAACTTATTCTTAATAATAAGTTGTCTAACAGGCTTTTTATTATCTATTTACAAGTGTGACATTTATTCACGCAATGAAAAGTAATAACCGCTATGCACCAATGATCTGCTGACCATAAAGGTATAGCTGCTGAAGCAGTTTCATTTTACGTTCGTCATGGCTATTTTCAATGGCTAACGCATCTAATCTCGCAAAGTAAGCTGGTGCACTATCTTCAAGTACTGTACGACAATGATTAAGCCACTTTTGTTGCTCAGGCATTGATAGTAAATGAGGGAAGTTACGCGCACGATAGCGGAAGAACAAATCATTGAATCGCTCATCACTGATTTTTAGTTTCAGTCCCGCTAATTGCTCGGGTGCTGTTTCGCGTAAAATTTCAAAGTTGGCTTTATCACCTGCGCTAAAGAAACCATCGTAGATCATAGCATCGACATTATTTGATTTTGGATATTCACGATCAACTTGATAAACGCCGACCACATTCTCGCGTAGAGTCGCGCTTTCTTTGAGACGCTTTAGGTTAGCTAAGCAGGCGTTGCGATCAATACCCAAGCGTTCTGCATTTTCAGGCAACAAGGTTTTCGCTGGCGCTAATACTGGGCACTTATTGATATGAATAAGTTTCAGTGGGATAGGGGTTAGATCACCAAGATCTTTCTTGGGTGTATATAAACGCTCACGTAGTTCATCAGCGCTTAACTCTAATAACGGTGTAATGTCTTGAGCTAGATCTGCAACAATCACGGCGTTGTTGTTGGTTGGATGCCAAGCCAGTGGTACAACCCAGCTAGTGAAACCGCGGTCAGCACCGAACATGCCACTGACATGCACCAATGGTGTCATGTTGATGATATCAATTAGCGATTCAACTTTACGTTTGTTACGTAGGTTAAATAGAAAATCAAATAACTTAGGTTGTTTGTCTTTTACTAATTTAGCCATTGCAATAGTTGCGTATACATCTGATGTCGCATCATGCGCATTGGCGTGTTCAATACCATTGGCTTTGGTTAATAGTTCAAGACGCATACTTGGTAGGCCATCATCATTTTCTGGCCAAACAATACCTTCTGGGCGCAGCGCATAACAAGCGCGCATTAGATCGATAATATCCCAACGTGAGTTACCGTCTTTCCAAGTGTGTGCGTATGGGTCGTAGAAGTTACGGTAGAAAATATTACGCGTCACTTCATCATCAAAGCGGATGTTGTTATAGCCAATGATGCAGGTATTTTTCTGGCTAAATTGCGCTTCAATACGTTTACTGAACTCTGCTTCAGTGACGCCTTCTGCTTGAGTTTTTTGAGGTGTGATGCCTGTGATCATTGCGGCTTCTGGCGAAGGAAGGTAATCATCAGACTGGCGGCAATAAAACATATCCGGTTCGCCGATCACGTTAAAGTCCATGTCGGTGCGAATGCCAGCAAATTGAGAAGGACGATCGAGGGACGGACTTAACCCGAAAGTCTCATAATCGTGCCAGTAAAAAGTGGGCTGATCAGCAGCTGTTTTATTAGAATTGTTATCCATACTACGCCTTGTTCTTATTCATTTTTATCTAATTAAATACAGCGAATACTTAATGGCTTGAAAACTCATGAATATATGCTGTTAAACGATATTGAGAGGGTAAGCTAAGCGCGAATAGATGGCAAGTTATAAAGCCTTAGATCAAGCATGATCCAGTAATCTTAAATTCCAATTCTCAACAGTGTTCGTTTCTAAGCGTGTTTGGGCTACTTCAGCCCAGATTGGCGAGAGAGCAGGTATCTCTATCAATCGAGTCAGGTTGGCTTTGTTTAATGGTTCACTGAAGAACAACTCACATACTTGTTTGATCGTAACAGCTGGTGTTGGTCGTTTAATACGAATTAGCGCATCATTGTGACTTACCATTCCAGGTTTAATCACGCGATATAACCAACCGCAACGACTTAGAGTTTGCATCTGCACAGAGATATCAGCGACATCCCAACGGCTATTTAATTTAAAGCAAGGTAGGCGAGGTTGGCTCACTTCGATGATGGCTTCACCCCATTGGTATTGATCACCGATACAAACATTTTCTTCAGTCATACCCTCTGTACTGATGTTTTCGCCCATACCTGGTGCTTCAAATTGAGCTTGTTCGTCACTGCGAGGTGAAAATGCTTGCTGCCAAAATGAATAATGCTCAGCAGGGTACTGATGTAAAGCACGCTCAAGGCCACCATGGTATTTTTTATCCGCAGTGGTGTCGTCTGTGAGCCCAAGAGGCGAGAGGTAAATGCTATTATTTACTGCTTTTTTATTAATTGCAGAATCGAAACCATAACGCTGCGTAACCTGACCGATATAAATTTTAACCTTGTGTGTTTGAGGTGTGACTTGTGATAAAGAGTCAGGCATTCTCGGATTTCCTTATTAATAAAGTTAGTCGGTGTATTTTCAGTTAAGCAATTCGAAACCGCAAGAGGAATAACGAAAACACACAACATCTATTTTCGAAATTAAATCCCTGCTAATTGGGTTAAAAAAAATATTGTTATTTATTTGATCATTTCCAACACTAAAAAATTAATTTAGTCTAGTCTAAATGAAGTTGAAAGTGCACATTTATGAGATATCACATTATTTTTGAGTTTTTTTCGTAAATATGCTTTTAATCACGGCGGCAAAGGTATAGAATCCGCCTCCTAATTTTTCTAGAAAGCTACTAAAATGTAGCCGGTTATCTGCAAGGTAGACAATGAGTCATTACACAGTTTTAGGTTTATCAACATGGTTCGAACTAGTCGAACGCATCGGCTCAGAAGCAGAAGCCAAGACGTATTTTTCAGAAACGAAACTGGTTGAATACAACAACAGAACTTGTCTCGAATTAGTTGAAGCAGGTATGTTGATGCATTTGAAGAATTGGTTAGCTGTACAATACCAAGAATTCAAATCAACAGGTGAACGTTTACGTCGTGAGCAGGTCTCACAGTCGACAAATTCTGTATCAAGTAAACTTTACTCGATAGAAGTGATTAGAACTCGTCCGCAAGCGGATGGACACGAAGTGCGCCAACAACAAGTGCAACAACAAAGACAACAAGTTGTATCATCACAATTTGCGACTAATCAGGTTCGTCCTGTACATGCAACTGCAACACAAGCTGTTAAGCCTGAAGTTGCAAAGCCTGTTGTTGCAGCTCCAGTTGTGCCACCAAAACCACGTGTAATTACGTCAAAAGTACCAGCGCCAGAAAAGAAACCTGCTGCTGCATCTATGGCGAATTTCTTTATGCGTCAGGTTCGTGCGACTAAATCTGAATTGGAAGATCGTAAGCACCATAATTAAGTAACGCTTGACGCGTACCTTAACTATGTCAATGACTCAGTAGCAAGTGTTGTCCCACGACGGTGGTGATAGAACTTGGTACTGGGTCATTTTTTTATCTGCAATTTAGCAATTTATTTCTAAGTGGTATCACTTTATGCGCATTCATAATGTTCATCGATTAGCAACACAGCGTTTAGCTGACAGTACCAAACCTTTCAAAGCTCGTGGCGGTCGATTAATTCGTTGTGATTACTGCATGTTAGGCAAGCAATTTTGTATTTGTGAACACCAACCGTTAGTAGAGTCGACGGCTGGCTTTATGCTGGTGATGTTTGATTATGAAATGATAAAACCAAGCAATACAGGCCGCTTGATTGCGGATGTCATCGAAGACACGTTTGCTTACCAATGGTCACGCACAGAGCCCAGTCAAGAGATGATCGATATCATTAACCAAGATTGTTGGCAGCCCTTCATTATCTTCCCTGAGGAGTATGTGGTTGAACGTGAGCGGGTACAAACAGGTTCACTAACAATTGAACCTGGAAAGCGGCCGCTATATATCTTACTCGATGGTAGCTGGCGTGAAGCGAAAAAAATGTTTAAGAAGAGTCATTGGCTGCAGGGTATTCCGGTGATCTCATTTGATCCTGATGTAGTCTCGCAGTATCAGATCCGTAAGGCTGCAAAAGAAAATCAACTCGCAACAGCTGAAGTTGCATCATTAGTGTTGGGGCATCATGGTGAAGCACTCAATGCTGATATTCTTTCTTGTTGGTTTGATGTTTTCCGCGAACGTTATTTAGCTGGCACCAAGCAAATTGATGTCGGTGTCGATGCCGCGTTGAAGCGTTTAGAGACTTTAAAGCTTTAATTTTAATAACTATGTGTAAGCGTCCATACAGCTTGTGTGAGGCGCTTATTCATATTAACGAACCGCACCATTCACCTTGCCTGTTATTCTTAGTATCCCTAGACTTAACAATAGATACCTGACTTTCTATTGACCGTAGGTTTGTTATTACCATTCTAAGCACTGCGCTGATCCTGAGGGGGACATATTGGTTTATCTAATATTGACTGACTTGGTGATTATCATACATGTGTTGTTTGTTATTTTTGCACTCTTGGGTGGGCTGTTACTCATTGCTCGTCGTTATTTGATTGTTGTCCATCTTCCAGCTGCTATCTGGGCATCATTAATAGGTTTCATGGGCTGGACTTGTCCTTTGACGCCGCTGGAAAACTATTTGAGAAATACTGCCGGTGCCGACGGGTATACAGGCGGATTTGTCGAACATTATCTTATGCCAATTCTTTACCCAGTCGGGATCACCGCTAATATTCAGATTGCACTTGGCATTTTTGTTGTATTTTTTAACATCGGTATTTATACCTTTGTTTACTATAAACATATAGTTAAACGAGATAGGGAATAGTCGTGAAAAGTATTTTGATCAGCATGCTCGTGTTTTATATAGGTATTTGTGTTGTGTTATTCGTATTACAACGCAATTTTTTGTATTTTCCGCAACCAGCTGCGGCAGTAAATGATGCAGCAGCAATCAACTTTGATTCGGATGGTGAGCAATTACGCGGTTGGGTGGTGAACGAAGGCCGGGCTAGGGCGTTAATTTATTATGGTGGTAATGCAGAAAATATAGAACACAACGTCGCCTTTTTTAAGGATGTTTTACCTGAATATAGTGTTTATTTAATTCCCTATCGAGGTTATGGCAATAGTACGGGCTCCCCCACTGAGGAGTATCTCTATCATGATGCCTTGTCTATTTTTGATAGGGTAAAAGAGAACCACGAACAGGTTGCGCTGATAGGCCGAAGTCTCGGGACTGGCGTTGCAACCTATGTGGCTGCAAATCGACAAGTGAGCAAGCTGATATTGATCACTCCCTTTGATAGTATCGTGAATGTCGCTAAGTCGGTTTACTGGATGTTTCCGGTAAACCTGTTACTTAAAGATAAATACTCGTCAATAAGCCGCGTGGATAAAATTACCGCGCAAACGTATATCTTTATTGCTGAGCACGATAAGGTGATCTCGCGGGCAAGGAGTGAATCGTTAATTTTGCAGTTTTCTGAGCAATTGGTGGCAACTATTTTGATTTCAGGTGCAAGTCATAATGATATTTCGCAGTACCAGCAATATGTAATAGAGTTGAAGCGGGCATTGGACTGATATCTATTCTGGACTGATAGCTATATAGCATATATTCTTTTTCATACTGATTACATTAAATAATTTTTCATGGATAGAATATGCAGAGCAAAAAAGAAATACAATTACCTATTCGCTGGGGAATTATCGGTTGTGGCGCTGTTACAGAATTAAAAAGCGGGCCTGCATATCAAAAAACAGATGGTTTTGAACTCTCAGCTGTAATGCGACGTAACCTCGGACTTGCTGAAGATTATGCGCTAAGGCATAACATTGAGGCATTCTCTTCAGATCCTGCCGATATTATTAATAACGATAATATTGATGCAGTGTATATAGCTACACCTCCTGATAGCCATAAACTTTACGCGTTACAAGTGGCCGAGGCGGGTAAACCTTGTTGTATAGAAAAGCCGTTAGCACCAAGTTACGCAGATAGCCTCGCAATTTATAATGCGTTTAACGATAAACAAATCCCCTTATTTGTGGCTTATTATCGCCGTTCATTACCGCGTTTTAATAAAGTGAAAGCTTTACTCGAATCGGGTGCGATTGGTGATATAAGAACGATTAATGTATCTCTGAATAAACCAGCTAACGCATTAGATTTATCGGGTGAGTTTAATTGGCGAACAGATAAAGACGTCGCTGTTGGTGGTTATTTTGACGATCTTGCCAGCCATGGACTGGATCTGTTTGCTTATTTGTTGGGTGATTTTGACATTGTTAAAGGTATTGGCACGAATCAACAAGGTCTCTACTCATCTTTAGACTCAATCTCAGCATGCTGGCAGCACAAAAGTGGCGTAACAGGTGTCGGAAGTTGGAATTTTGGTGGTTGTACAAGACAAGATCGGGTGGTGATCACAGGTAGTGAAGGGGAAATTGGTTTTTCAGTTTTTGATGAAATGCCGGTTACTTTACAAACCTTAACTGAACGCCAAGAATTTATTATCGACAATCCTGAAAATATTCAGCTATATCATGTACAGAATATGTGTAAACACTTGATCTGTAATGGTACTCATCCATCAACCGGGGCTACGGCATTACACACCAGTTGGGTGATGGAGCAAATCTTACACAGTAAATAATGACAATTATTGTATATCAGTGTGTTAAAAAACAGCCAAGTATTAAGTATATTAATTAATGACTATTTTATTATCTAAAATATATCATTTACAGCTTTTTTTTAAAAAACGATATACTTGTTAAAATGCAATAATGTGATACTTGCAACCAGATTAAGTAAACTATGTATGTTTAGTTTTTAAGGGGGCAGAATGACATTTTTTAGTGGTTTAACTCAAAGTGAACAAGAGTCTTTTAAAGCTTATAAGTTTGGTACCGATTATAGCTGCAACTTTTCTTACGATCTTAACCGAAAATTAAGAAATAATGAAAAACCCCCGAAACGATTTCAGATGCATTTGTTAAATCTAGATAATACAACCTTAAAGGCTACGTTAAAATCTGCAGTTACTTTACATAGGGCAAGCTATGGTGTTGATATAGAGCCTTTGTTAAAAGGTCTGGAATATAAAGGTTTTCTTGCCGCGATGGATAAAAATAATTGTCTAGGCCGATATTTTAATCAACATAGCACTGACTATAACACTGATGCATATTACATTATTATCCACTGCCCAAAAGGCAGTCGAGTGGCCAAATTTCAAGTGTCACGTCAGCAAGCCGCAACAGAATATCTCATTCCTCGAAATTCTCGCTTTAGCTTAATAAGTAGAGAAGAGATTGTGAACAGCACTGAAATTCGTACATTAGCCGGCACTATCAATGCGAGAAAATTAAAAAAAATAATTAAGATTGAATTAGTATTGAAAAAGCGCAATTGGTTTACGAAAATACTGAGTGTCTTATATAACTAGCTGAATACAAAGTGATTTTACTGCCTAGGTTTGTTGTGCAGATGTTATATGATTGAGAGAGTAAATATTGTTTTTTCTAATGTTTATCACATAACTACTCCTTTATTTCCATCTTTATGTCGTTTTGCTCATATTTATTGAAAACGACATATTTACCCTATTTTATATATGTAATAGTCTGATCAAATGAGACAGTGTGTTCAGATTTTAAAATAGTTCATATGGATAAATAAGGTATTGCAATGGAATCGCCCCGCAAAGAAGTTATGTTCGAATACGTGCCGACTACTCAAGAAGTAGAAACCCTGTTACAGCAAACACCAGATACAAAAATCAATATCGCTAATACTAAGCAGGCTTGTGATATTAGCCAGATCAAACACCTAACACATTATGGCCATTCTATTAATGGTATTCATATCGAGATTGATCTATGCGAGGAATCAGAAATAGCGCCTTTATGGTCATTTCTTGAGTTGGATTTTTTAAGAATTAGTTTTGCCAGTGATGAAGTGCTTGAAGACGATTTTAAAGGATTTCTGACGTGGTTAGAAAACGCAGATAAGCTTGAAGCATTATCGGTAGAAGCGCAGCCGTTACACCAGGAGGATGGGTTACAATTACTGTCGATTTATTTTGCGTTGTCAAAACAATTTCCGGTTTCTTTGTTTCTTAAAACCAATGCCAGCACAGTGACAATTCCATCACTCCCTTCTTTGCAGGTCTTTAACCATGTGAATGTTGAGATGAGCATTAGTCGTTTTTAAGTCACTCTTGTAAAATTAGTCTGGTAGACGTTGTCATCGGTAATGATTCATTAATTTGTGGACTTATTCTTGGCTAACACCCGCTGCATCATAGTATCAAGTTGTTGCAGCTCCTCTGCCGATAATACACTTAATCCATTTTTTTCTTTTTGGTGTAATTCAGGCATGACAGTCTCAATTAATTGCTTACCTTTACTTGTGAGCTGTACCAGTTTACTACGCTTATCTTCAGGATTATCAATTCTTTCAATTAAGGCTGCCTGGCTTAAACGATTTAACACCTTAGTCAGTCCGCCCGAACTAAATATCATTGACTGGTATAGCACTGTAGGAGATAGGCAGTAGGGTACAGGGCTGCGTCTTAAAGTACTTAATACACTGAATTCAGCACGTTGTAGGTCATAGCTAGCGACCAGTGTTTCCATTTGATTATGAAAAAGATTACTGACCTGTAGCAGGCGTAATAATGCAGGTGATACACCGTCAGCACACTCAGGCCAATTATCGTCCATTGCCTGTAGTATTTCGTTGATGTTATTCGCCATAATCCATTCCCCATATCTGTATGCTTTTTTAACAATACCAAGAATATATCTTGCCAGGAAGATAAAGTCCAGTTACTATCTTTCCAGAAAGATAGTTGGAGGCGTAAAATGACAGCGAATAATACATCCTCAGTCATAAAGAATGAGGCAAAGATAGATAACACAGATACGACTGGAAAAATGAGTAAGACGTTAATACTGACACTGGCTGCAGTATTTGCTTTAACCCCATTCACGATTGATAGTTACTTACCTGCGATGCCAACGATGGCAAAAGCAATGGGTGTTGATATCTCCTTGATGTCAGTGACTGTGAGTTTATATATTTTTGGTCTTGCGATAGGACAACTCATCGGCGGGCCTTTGTCAGATAAGAAAGGCCGTGGCTATGCCATGATTGCTGGTTTAGTTGTATTTGCAATTGCGAGTATATTGTTGACGACTGCAACAGAAATTGAAGTGTTATGGTTATGGCGGGTGGTGCAAGCTATCGGTGGAGGCATGGCTGTGGTTGGGGTTCCTGCAACTATTCGTGATACCACGAGTGGTAAAGAAGCGGCTAAATTGTTCTCACTGATTGCACTTATTATGATGATTGCCCCCTCTATTGCGCCGACTGTCGGTACGATTATCATGTCGTTAACTGATTGGCGTTGGATCTTTTATACATTAGCAATAATGGCTGCGTTGGTTGCGGTTTTGGTAATGCGCTATATGCCGAAACCAGTCAAGAAGGTGATAACTGAAGATAAATCGGGCGAGACTAAGACAAAGCTGGGTTTATTGTCTGTATTCAGTGAGAAAAAAGCTTTAGGTTTCATGGTTGCACAAGCATTTGCTTACTCGGTGATGATGATCTTTTTAACCAATGCATCGATGATGTATATGGAAGTATTTGGTCAAACCGCGCAGCAGTTTTCCATGTTATTTTTCGCCAATATTTGTGGTTTGGTTGTTGTAAACCGGACTAACACATTTTTATTGGCGAGATTTGAACCAGAGACATTGTTACAAGCTTTCTTAAGCTTACAAGTACTTGGTGGCACAATATTAGTCACTGCATCTGTGATAGCTCCCGACGCTTTGTATGTGACTGTTGCAGGGTTTGTTATTGCGATTTCAGCTAATGGTGCGGTTATTTCAAATGCCAGTGCTTGTTTTATGAAACGATTTGGCCGCAATGCAGGCTCTGCTTCTGCTGTATTAGGTGCAACACAATATACAATCGGTGGGACGGTGAGTGCGTTATCAGCATTTATCAGTATGGGAGCAGTTCAACCTGTGGTTATCATGGTACTCATTTCATCCGTCATAGCGCTGGCGGGTGCAACGATTGCGGCTCGGTATTCACGTCAATAATTAGTGCAGGTTAAAATGCCAACCGGGCTTATAGGCTGATGAAGGGTTATCAGCCTACTATTTAATCTGAGGGCATGTGTTACTTATTCAGTAAGTGCGCACATAATTTAACAAAGTCAGATGAAGTGACGATACCAATCACCTTATTCTCATTATCAATAACGGGTAGGCAACCTAGTTTATTATCAATGAAGTATTCAACAACAATTTTCAGTGGCTCATCTTCTGTGAGCTTTTGAAAATCTGTTTCCATTAAGTCTTCGATTAACTGACCGCGTTCTTTTCTCGCTAGTGCATCAGTACCGTATTTGTTGATCATAGAAATGACCGCACTAATAATTTTCTTATGAGTTAGTACACCAATCAAGGTACCATCATGTTCGGAGATAACAGGTAAGTGACGTACTCCACGAGTTTGCATTAATTCATGTGCGTCTTTTAAAGTGGCTTTATGGCTTATACAAATAACATTGCCTGCCATTATATCTCTTACTTTCATACTAACTCCGTGTTATATAATATTTAGCTTCCAGTATACCCCAATATAAATAGAATGCGATGCTGAGGTTCAACTAAATAATACTGCTGGATATTTAATTGTTTATTTATTTTTATTACATAATGTTACCACTTGTCATTTTAGTATTATTGTTGATATTTGTGTGATAATTTAGTCACTTATATATTATGGATGGAGTTTAGTTATGAAGGGATCGATCCTTGAATTCAATATCGGAAGTAAAAAAGGGATTATTTCTGATGAGGATGGATGTCATTATACATTTAGTATGAATCAGTGGATGCATAAGAGTACTCCTCGGGTTGGTAGTAAAGTTGATTTCACTATAAAGTCCGGAGTGCTTGCCTCTGCTACTATGGCTACTGTGACTAATTCAAAGAAAACAGGAGCGGTATTGTTGTCTTTTTTCTTTGGTGCAGTCGGTGCTCATAAATTCTATTTGGGCTATCACAAGCAGGGCGTATGCATGCTGTTATTGTTTGTATTCGGCTATTTTTTACTGGGTTTACCCTCGATGGTTATTGCCATCATTGCCTTGGTGGAATTTATTATTTATTTGTGTAAATCTGAGGTCGAATTTGAGCAAGAATATGTATTAGAAAACCGTCCTTGGTTCTAGTACTCACTTGTTTAAGCCGTTATTTTCTCGATTGTTTTACCAGAAAAAGTCCCTAAAACGACATTCTTACGTTTATCTGAACGCTGCTTTCGAATTTGAGATGCAATAAATTCAGCGACTTCATTGGCTTCGATTGGTTCTTTTTGCACGACGATTATCGGTAATGGGGCCGTAACTGTTTTTAATCCTGTTACCTTAACAATATTTGCAGCAGGTTGAACCTTAACTGGCCTGCGCACACGTAACTCAGGTTCTGTTGTCGTTGCTATTTTTTGCTGAAGCTGCGTTAATGCTAGCTGATTATCAGGCGTGGCTCTTTCTTGTTCTGCGGTAATTTCTCCTAATAGTTTTACCTTGTCAGGTTGGTGTAATGAATCTTTACGCTGCCAACTGAAACG